>Ga0208414_1000297_pt1 | contig 56016 bp, 51 predicted proteins | sample AntAceMetag02UKE_FD_184770 | JGI IMG/M metagenome (GOLD analysis project Ga0208414, IMG submission 184770) | Saline lake microbial communities from Ace Lake, Antarctica - Antarctic Ace Lake Metagenome 02UKE (SPAdes) (version 2) | ecosystem: Environmental > Aquatic > Non-marine Saline and... | reverse complement strand
CGCTGGGGACATCTTTTGTGAGAGAGGGGGCACAGCTACACAGCACCTACAACGATTGTACGCACGTGCTGGCATTAGTGGTGCTACGTCACACAGTGGCAGACGCACTTGGCTTACTGCACTTAGTCAGCGAGGAGTGAGTGTGTTTGTGCTAGCAGAGATGGCTGGGCACAGAAGTATTCAAACAACTCAGAGATATGTGACAGTAAATGACGAAATGAAGCGTAACGCTGCTGAACTCATTTAACTAGTGGTTTCCAATTGCCAGCAATATTGCAAAGCAATTTTCTCTTATTGAAATAATCTTCAGTCATATATGGTTTTACTTCATGTATTATCTTTAACAACTCAACAACGTCAGTAACCTCATATCCTCTATTCTTATATGTTTCGTTAAAGGGTTCGAATTTGAAGCTGTTAGTGAATGTTGTTGTATCAATATCTCCATCAAAGCAAAGCGTTATGCCACTAAAATTATTTGTATCGCAACAGTGCTCCTCTTGCTGATTTCCATATGTGCTAAAGCAACAGCGGCAGCAACAGCACAAATCCGACGAATGATTGCTACCCGATTTGTGCATGCTGTAATAAATAAGCACTTTTCATGGTTCATGCACTCAGTTAGCGAAATCGTTCAGAAACTCTGACGTTGGCTCTACACCGCTGACCATCAACTGATCCCGTGCCCGTGTGCACGCGACATAAAGTAAGTGCCTTTCGGTGTTGTAAACCTCTTCCAAATCTGCATTGTCTGTAATGGATTCGATCCGCTCCTGAAGCGGAATAACTTCGTCTTCACAAGCCATGACAGCCACTGCACGGAACTCTAGGCCTTTGGCAAGGTGCATATTGGAAATGGACACTGCGCTGAGTACCGTCGTGACTTTCTCATCCAGTACGGTAAACGCTACGTCGGCTTGTTTGCATACGGCAACTGCTCTACCAATTTGCTCATCTGAACGTACAAATATCGCTATCTCATTTAACTCTAAACCTTCTGCGCGCCTCGATTTTATCCAATCACTCACTGCCATGATCTCAGCAATCTCCGTCTTGTATCCCGTAACCACAGGAGCAGGACCGTTGAAAACAGAAACAGTGCCTTTGCGGTTTTCTACAATACCGTCAACATCCGTAACCTCAGGACCTAGCAATCTGTCGGCCTGCATACGGATTTGATGCGATGTGCGGTAGTTGACACTCAAATTCCGAGATCGACCACGTACATCAACGCCTACCGACTTCCAAGAAAAAGGCGTTTGGAAAATGCGTTGACCCAAGTCTCCCGCGAAAAAGAGTCCGTCCGGTCTGCCACCCGCCATTGCGGCTAAGAATCTCAAATGTGAGACGCTGATGTCCTGTGCTTCGTCTACGACAACGTAATCAAAAACAGGTGTGCTTCTTGATCTCATCTCAACAGCAAGCACCGAAAATAAGGTTGCCATTGTGACGGTTCCTGCATGCTGAATCTGCTGCAAAACACCCTTAAACACTTGCCAGAGCATTTGTCGCTGCGGCTCACTCAATCGGGTTTTCCTACCCAACCGCTTCACGTCTCGGTATTGCTCCCAAGAGTTCAACTGCCAAGTATCGACGAGATCGGTCCATTCACTAAGCACGAAACCTGCGCTGAACTTGAAACCTTGTATTTTTGAAGATTCGGCCGTAACCCATTTTTGCAGTTGATCACGGCTAAGCATTTGTGGGAAACCAAACTGCATCTCGTACAACCGAAGCCCAACGGCATTCATGGCGTGAACTTCTAGACGTTCTGCCAAACGGGGTTCATTGCTGATCAGTCTGTGCAGTTTTTGACGTAATGCGTTTGCGAGTGTATCGGAGAATGTTGTAAGCAAAACCCTTGCGTCTGGATTACGGCGAGCCAGAAACACAGCACGGTGCAAAGCTACAACTGTTTTTCCAGTACCAGCCGAACCAGAAACCCGTGCCGGGCCGTTATAGCCACGTTCTACCCATTGTCTCTGGGCAGGGTGCAGGAATGTTGTCCATTTGTCCCAAGGGAAAGCGAGAGCACGTTCTAACTCTTCTATGTCATTCATGACGCGGAAACGTCGCTGCGCATCCGGATGACTGAACGGATCAGCACCAGCTGGCACAGGCTCAGTCCTCTGCGGTGTCCGGCCAACGGCCAGTTCCAGCAGGGCTTCGGCTGCTTCTGAAGGCAGATGCGACACCAACTCCAATAAAGAATCCTCGTCGGCAACCATGACGTCATCAAGCCACTCCGGAGGAACGCCATAGGACAGCAGTTCTTCTTCAGTGCGACCCGCAAAAACGGGGACATGCTTTACAGCGGACAAGAGCGGATGATCCGCAGGCCTATTTATTGGTGTGCTTTCAGGAACGTACATGGGCACGCGTATTTCTTCTACCCTTTCACGTACCTCCACCAACTGTGCAGCACCAGTCTTTGGGTGCGTTTCTAACTTTCGACGTTCAGCCCATCTGTAAGCCTTGTCGTGATGGTCCACATAGCAAAGCATCAAGTTGTTGCTTGTTTTATGAATGATGATGCGTATGTCATCACTCACCCTGATAGACCAAAAATTTTTGTCCTTGCACTTTTCTAGCTTGTGAAAGCTCAAGCCTGGGCTAGCCGGGTTCATCTGCATGTCGAATGCAGTGGTCTTGACTACTTTTTGCTCATCTGTTGTCAAACGAGCCAAGCTGTCAGTGAAGGTGTCTGCAATGCGAAATTCCATGGTCAGCTCCAATACGCCACTGTCATGAGACCTTAAACACCTTCATAACTTCATCGCCCAGGTGGTTTATCACCTTGACAGCGAAACGACCACTCTTGGGTTTGTCAAATGCACGTGAGGTGTCGCTATTTAAGGTTGCCCATGCATCAGCGTTGATTTCGGCCTTGAGCGTAGTCTTCAAAGAACTGTAAGGGTCGTTGGCACCCAAGAAGTAGGCATGCCGGACGAAGAAGCTTTCTTCGTTATAGTCGGTGTCAATAAACCAACAGGCTATGCCGTCTGCATTGTCGCTAATTACCTCGCCGGTTTGCGGTTTAAACACGTCAACACCGTTCACCTTTACGCGAATGCGCCCATCAGACTCATCTAGCACTGTGATGTCAGGCTCACCGAATATGACAAAGAGGTTTCCTTTGCCTGTATTCTTGAGGTCCTCAGCCATATGCAGATCAGCGTTCATACGCGCCTTCAAAACTGGTATCCGGCCCAATTTGTTGAACTCCGTTGCATGAGCTTCGTAATTGAAGGCACAGGCAATTAGCGCATCGAAACCTGCATCCGCAGCTTCGCGGGCAGCCTCGACGAGGTCAGCGCGCTGAACGGTACCAAACTCCGGACCAATGAAAATGGCTGCTCGGCGCTCTTGTACTGAGTCTTCGCCACCCTCAAAATAGCAGCTTTCAGCGCAAACCAGCGTGCCAGGCCAGGGCATCAGCGATGTGAAAGTGATGCGGTCTTCCTTATGTGCCTGCTGAACTCCCGCAGATTTTAGGTTCTCAAGGATGATTTGTTCGAAACTTTGCTTAGCAGCATACTCACCTTGAGTCTCACGGACAGCATCGATAAGCTTGTCGTTTTCATCCACTCCCAGCGTACGGTGAGGACTCAAACTCTCGACTGTAAAGGGACCAGCAACACGTACCGCCTTCTTGTTTTCGTAGGGCTTGTCGTAGAGTGGCACGAAATCGGCCTTGGTAGCGATAGAGTCGTCGATTTCTTGTTGCCTAGCAATACGGCCTTGCCACCATTCAGCATGCAGTTTTCTGGTAACGTCGGGCCATTCCTTGCTAGGCTCGCGGGGAACCTCCCATTCCTGCCATGACTTTTTCAGCGACGCATTTAATTGTTCACGCAATGGCTCCAGCTTCTGCTGCCATTGCTCCCACATAACATCGATCTCCACATTATTGGCAATGGACTTGAGGGTGATGTGTGGTGCACGCTCATAGACGAAACCATGGCGAACATTCCCGTGCACAGGCTGGGTGCTCGGCGCGCTGTGGGTGACTTCGGCTTCTTTGATCTGGCCATCGCGCGAATCGGCAAGCAGGTAAAAGGGGTAGCGCTGGCCCATGATGCGGGCGCGGGTCAGCGCTAGCGCCACGCGTGAAGTATCAACCGTCACCCAACGGCGGCCCCATTGTTCGGCTACTTTAGCGGTTGTGCCAGAACCGCAGGTGGGATCGAGCACGAGGTCACCCGGGTCGGTGGCCATCAGGATGCATCGCTGGACAATGAGCTCGTTAGTCTCCACTACATAATGCGGGTCTTTGGCTCCACCAAACCCTGTCCAGAGATTGTTAATAGCTGTTAGCGGGTAGTCTTTGTAAAACTTTTTGAACCGAATGGTGGAAGTCGCCGGCTCCAGTCGGTCGGCTTTGTACATACGCTGGATAGCCTCAGGTGGATAGCCCCACCAGCGTCGACCAGGAAGGAATGTTCGGCCAAAGTGATTGACTTCATACTTCTGTCCTGGTCCAGGTTTGGTCAGATCAGCGCTCATATACGGGCCATAAGCTCGCCGATTTTCGTCAATACGGGTATAGCCCGCTTTCTCATAATCCTCTTGTGACTCAAAAAGAGGCCGGTACTTAAGGTTTTCGGCTTTTTTGCCGCACCAGAGAATTAAATCAAAACGTCCTGCCAGTTGCCGTGTGCTACCAAGACCAGATGTTTTGGTGAACGCGATAAGGGATATAAAGTTCTCGGCGCCAAAAATCTCGTCCAGCAAATTTCTAACAAGATGAACATTCTCATCACCGATTTGCACAAATAATGAACCATTGTCCGTCAGCAGATCGCGGGCAACAGTGAGCCGATCCCGGAGATACGTGAGGTAGCTGTTAATCCCATCTCGCCAAGTATCGCGAAATGCCTTCACCTGCTCAGGCTCGCGGGTGATATGGTCGGCCTTGCCGTCTTTGACGTCTCGACTAGTTGTTGACCACTGGAAGTTGCTGTTGAACTTGATCCCATAAGGTGGATCGAAATAGATACACTGCACTTTGCCTCGCAGTCCCTCACGCTCAGCGAGACTTGCCATGACTTGAAGGCTGTCGCCAAGAATCATGCGATTAGTCCAATTCTGGTCATGCTGGTAAAACTCGGTTTTGTCAGCATCCTTGGGTATGCCGTTAAAGTCAGAAAACAAGTCGGCGGTTATCTGGCCTGACTCATATTCGCTTTCACGCGACTGCCGTAATAAATCATCGATAAGAGCTTTCGGGTGAACTTTCTCTTGAATATACAAAGGTGGGGCGTTAACAACCAGGTCAGACCAATCCTGCTCGTCTTTGCCACGCCATACCAGTTGAGGATCCAGGTCGGTGTTACGCGGATAACGCTTTTGCTTAATGTCTTGCTGATCACGCTGCACAAAAGACTGTTGTTCGGCTGAGGGAATATTTTTTCGTTTAGCGTCTTCATGCTTGAACGCTTCGACAGTTTTATTGTTCCTGGTCACCATGTTCAGTTCTTCCCTGAAGTTGGCAAGATGCCAACATGTTCGATCATTTTGTTGAATTCAGCTGCCACCTTGTAGGAAAAATCAGATTCGATTTGCCAAACATCTGTAAATTCGGCAAACGCCCAGCGGCCGTGTGTTCCCAAATTGTTGACACCCGGCACCCAGTAGACGTCCATGGTCTCTTTTTTCACACGGGCATCTTCGCCTCTGAACCCTTTGATCTCGACGACTAGATGCAAAAGATCATCTTGACCTTTGCCGTCGTCCACTAAAACGATAAAGTCTGGTCGATATCTGCGCGATTCAGCAAGTAATCTATATGGCACCTCAAATCCTAAATTATGGTTTTTTACGTATGCCAAAACTTTGGGATGCGACTCTGCAACTCGACAAAACTCTCCTTCCCAATCGCTGTCCAAGATTGCCCAATTCACGTGACAGCGTTCGCTACTGGTTTCATAACGTTCAGTCTTAGACGTATTGAAGTTCACATCGTTGGTACTACCTGTCGGGTTGTAGGGGTCCAAGACCGCCTTGATAGGGTTGCTACCGATCAGCGACCTAGTGATGCCAGCGGTGATTTTTTCACAGGCTTGGTCAGCCAAGGTTTTGTAGACTAATTGAGCTGGATAAGTGCCACCTTTGCAGACCAGATATTTGTCCAGCCATTGTCGTGCAATGCGTTTGAGTTGCCCAAATAGGTGAAGCTGCGGGTCACCGTTACCATCCCTCCACTTGGTGTTGACCAAGTGCGAAGTCAACTCATAAACGACCTGTGAAGGGCGAACGTCTTTGGTGTGTTGAAGGGTAAGATTGACACCCGCACCAATAATGCCAGAGTTGGTAGTCGTGGTGGCACCGACTAGTTCAGGGGTGAGGTCCATGTAAGAGTCGTCACTAAATAACGCAGTTAGACGCTCTTCAGGAAGTTCTGTTCTGTAGCCCAGAACACGGGGGAAGCGTATTTCAAGGGAGTCACGGTCAGGGCGGACTGCTCTGACATGGATTGTTTCCCTCGGGGGCTGTGGAGGAGCAACGACAGGCTTGGCTGCAAAATTGAACGGTATGCCAAACACGTCGGCATACTCAACGTTGAAAAGGCCTTCCTCATTTAGGTCGTAAGACTGCCGGCGGAGTGCACGGCCGATAACCTGTTCGCACAACAACTGTGTGCCAAACGCACGAACCCCCAGCACGTGAGTCACGGTGTTGGCATCCCAACCTTCAGTCAACATGGAGACGGAGACTACGCAGCGGATGGAATCCCCCAAACGCCCTGCCTTGCCGACGGTGTTCATTACCTCTCGAAGCAATTCCTGATCGGTCATGTTCTGGCCAGCTTGCGCATCGCGGGTGCGTTCAACAATTTCCCTGCGGTAACGTTCGATCTCTGGGCCTGCCATTGTCCGAAACTTTTCATCAAGCGCGTCGCCCGACTCAAGTTGTTCACTGTCGATCAACAAAGTACGTGGGCGCCCAAATTCGTTACCGTGTTCATCTTGATTACGAAATAAAGGCAAACGTCCAGCAATCGGCGATTCACTGCTGTCGGAGTTAGTACGGTTGAAGCCTGAGATGTAGTCATAAACAAGCTTCGAAGTAGCCGTATTGTTACAAACCACGATGAAACAGGGCGGAACCTTGATGCCAGCTTTTTCCCACAGTTCGAAGGTCTGTTCATAGTGACCGTACAGCGCCTCTAGAGCTGTTAGTAATTGCGCTGGCAAGTCCATGGGGTCGAGGCTTTCAGCTTTACCGCGACCCTTTTTCGGCATTTTCTTACCAATGTGATCCCACAGGTTGCGGAACATGGGCATTTCACTATTGGAGATATTGTCAGAGACAGGTACACGAGGCAGTTTGACGATACCGCACTCGATCGCATCCATCAGCGAAAAATCACTCATCGTCCATGGGAACAGTGTGCCCTCGGCATAACCGGAACCGCGCAGAAAAAAAGGTGTGGCTGATAAATCAAATACTCGGGCCACTTTCAGTTTGCGGTTGACGGCTTCGAGTCCAGAAATCCACAGCCGGGCAGCCCGGTTATTTTCCTCGGCCTCTTTCTTTGCGTCTCCTTTTAGGTCGTCATCCAGATCTCCTGGTTTTTCGCGGTAGCAATGGTGCGCTTCATCATTAATTACCATGATGTTGTGCAAACCCATGAGGTCAGGCATGACTCGCTGGATCATTTGGCCTTCAGTTTCCAGGGTGTCGAGTGCTTCGCCTGTGCGGCCCTCTAGCAGCATCCTTCCACCCTTCGACAGTTCGATCCGTTCGCGTAGTTTGAATGCGTGATAGTTGGTAATAACGATTTTGGCACGGGCCAAATCTGCCATCATTTCATTGGGCACAAGCTCACGGCTCGTAAAGTAGCTGTCAGGATCGTTAGGTTGAAGAACGCGAAGTCGGTCACGGATGGTGAGGCCCGGCGCCACGAGAAGAAATCCGTGGGTAAATTTTTTGCTAGTGGGGCGCCGAGAGGCGTTGATGGCTTGCCATGCGATCAGCATGGCCATGACCGTGGTCTTGCCTGCACCTGTCGCCAGTTTTAATGCCAATCGCATGAGCTCGGGGTTGGCGTCTAAATTGGCATTCGACAATTGGTCAATGAAAACTTGGCCTACTTTACCTAATTGTGGAGCGACCTCGCTCAGCCAAATTACCGTTTCCACAGCCTCGACCTGGCAAAAGAAGGGCCGGACACCGCTGAACGGATGGTGTCGCCAGTGTTGGAGAAGTCGAGCAGATTCAGGTGTTACACGCCAAGTACTTGGATCAGGAAGTTCGCGCCATTTATTCACTTCTCGGCGGACAGCGTTAATGGTCGCGGTGTGGTCGTAGCGTTGTTCCGGGGTGGAAATCCCAAGTCCCTCATCGAATAAGAGTGATTCCTGTTTGGATCCACCCTTTTGCTTACGGGGATTGGGTATTGGGGTAATGAACTCGGCTGGACGTCGCGATTGGGCTATTTGCTGCGTCGGCTGGCCAGAATCATCGAGCTCCCAGTGACGGGCGGGCATCTCATAGGGAGAGTTGAGAATTGGCTTTTCAAAAAAAAGGTCTGACATCCCAAATTGCTCCTGGCCTTGGTTCAAGCATCGCTTTTGTCAGGCCGTTTCTGCCTAACTCGGTCAGGGTGTTAGAAGACAACAAGCAAAGTTGAGCACCTATTGCGCTGCAACAAATAATCTGTGCTTCAACGAGCAAAAAGATCATGTCAAGTAGTTACACCCAATTGCATAGAATAGTACGAATCGCCAGAAAAATGCGGGTGCTGGTTTAGCTTCCATTTTTTAATCGTTTACGGGTGTCGGTTCAAACTAATCGGACCTTGTTTTGATCCAGATTAAAACCTGTAAAAGGTCTGGGCATGCAAGTGCAGCCGCCCCTGGTTTCCTACCCGGCGTTTTTTTGGCACCGGTCATCATGTCTAGGGCATGTCCCATCGACTCCAGCGTTGCGAGGCGGGCGCTGGCGTGGCTACGTTCTTTGCGTATAGCGGTAGTCTCGTTACCATGAACAGTCCTTGCAAAAGCGCAACGTCGTCGTCCCTCTGGGGTTTTGGGCCCCGTTGAGTGTCCGCCGTGGAAACGGCAGACTTGATGCCCTCTTACTGCAGGCGCACGGCACTGTTGCCCCGTTCTCTTCGATGTAGCCTGGCACTGAACGCACTGAACTTGACCACCGAGCGTCAGAAATAAATTGGGCGCCAGTCGAGATTTAGGCATTGACCAACACCCTAATGAGGGGGTCTGACGGCTTCGAAGAATCTATTTTTCCAAGCACCCCTTGAACGGGTGAATTGCCCCTCTTGCCACTGAGTTTGATAAACCTTTTTAAATAACTGTTTAATTTATTTTCTTCAAAGCGACGGCAAGGATGGCAAATCCAAAAAATCCCAAACGCGATTAAAGTAAAACCAACGCCAGCAGTGCTGGCTAGTGATGGCCAAATTGCCATCTGCGGCTGCCGTTTTGTCATGTCCATTGAATTGCTCCGCCAATCACCGACTCAAATTCAGATCTTGCCCTATTCAGATCGGGCAATTGAAGACCGCGTTTTTGGACTTTATTTGCTTGGCTGCTTTGGTGCCAGAGCTGCCGCGAATTAAAAGCGGAGGGGCAAAGTTTCTGAATCGTTGACAAGACATCTCCAGACTGGACTGTTTGGTGCCGCTGAGCGTTCTTGTTGAATGTTACGTAGTGCCTAACTAATTCATTCGTAGGTATAAATATCTGCGCGGCCCACTCAGTTCCCAAGCAAAACTGGTTGGCACCCGCATCCAAATCGCCTGCTAGCAGCACTTCGTACCAATACCGCGCAACACCCTGCAGAGATTTGATTTTTTGTAGCAAATGCTGGCTGGTATTGGGCTTTTTTCGGACATTGAAAGAACTGATGTCAATGCCTTGTAAATGGTACACAAACGCACCAATGGTTGACGCGTCTTGAAGTGCTGAGACAATCTGCGAGAAATAGTTCGCGTTCTGTTGGTAAATATCGGAAACAGCAAAAAAGACAAAACGACGGTCGTCCATCTCAACGTTGGCGAAATGATCATGGTTGCTAGCCGCAAAAAAACGGTGAACCGAGTAAATACTGCGCGCGGGCTGATATTTCTGTTCAATGTTAATGAACGGCTCTGTAATCATAGACTTCAGACGATCAAGAGACTTTCTATCACCGGCAAATAGCGCCTCGTCCATACACACGGCATAGTTACGCTCAAGACAAGCATTGAAACGACCAACAACCTGATCGACGTCAGTGACCAATAAGGTCGTGCGAGACCAAATCGCCCGGAGCAAATTGAAGAACATACCTTTGCCAGTGCCCTGTCTACCCAGCAATACAAGCATCACCCCAGGCTTTTCTTGAGGCTTCTGAATCATGTGGGCTAAGAAGTGCATTAGGTAGTCAAATGTCAAGTGGTCGCCGCCACAGATCACATCGTGCAAGTAACTCAAAATAAGCTTGGCACTGCCCGTAACGTCTGGGGTGCATGGGCCTACCCAAAAGTTCAATGCTTTTGCCGATGATGGTGGTGGCGTAAAAGCTGTACCCTGATACACCACGGTTCCAGGGTCTACCCAGAAATTTCTAATGACACCGATCGGATCACATGGGTATGGTAGCGTCTCAAGAACCCTTTTCATCCAAATAGAGGCGTCCGTTTTTTTATAAAACGCAGGCTCGCCAGGTGACTTACCACTCAAGAATGCAGCAATGTGCAGACGGTCAATAACCCTGGGCTCTCCACTCAGGTCAATAATCGCAAACTGGTCTTGCAACTCAGCCAATGGCGTGCCTGTTGTTTGAGGATTAACCACGCCATTCTCCTAGTCGAGCGTGGTGATAAATAGTCCCCGCTGTGATTTGGTTTCCTCGCTGCGGCATATACGAGTTGACCAGTGTCCAAAATGCAGCTTCATCCTCAGCATACCGGTCAGGTGCCGTTTCGCTCCAAGCTTGCGCAATTGCTTCGGCACAAGTCCACTTAGTACTCAAAATAGCCCAAACAATGTTGCGCCAAATTTCGTACGAGCAATCGGCACTGATGTGTGAAAGAGCTTCTTTGATGATGGCTATTTGTCGGGGGCTTTCCAATTTCGCATTTCCGCCCAGATCGAACGCAAACTTGCGATTCGCAACTTTGCTGCCGTTCGTAACCAGTGTGAGCCACAACTTAAGCAATATGTCTGGGATTTCGGAAGGCGTTAACGGGTTTCCGTGCCCCATCCACTGGTATGGTGATCCGCTTGGATGAATACTGGGTGGCAAAACATCTTGGACGGTTTTGCCATCACTCGTAGCGCACCGAAATTCGAGGGCCACTCGGCCGTCCGGCCCGTTGATCTTATTGGACACTATCGGAGCACAGCCTGCTGGTAGCTTGTAAATCAACTTCAGGCTGTACTTCTTTCCAGACCAAATTACTACTGCGTCAGGTGCTTCCAGAAGCTCGTTCAGGTCAATGCTGTGTGTCGCCAACCATGGTTTTGCGGTCTTGTAGTTGTCGATGTCAATTGCACACGTCGGTGACGGCATGCAGAACGCATGAGCGAGGCCGATGTTCTTACCCTCGAGCAAGTGCACTTGATCTAGACTTACAACACACTGTTGCTGCGTGTTCCAACCTTTATGCACAGGGCCTTTTTGACGCAGAGGAATTGGTACCAGTGCCCAGCCTGTGCCGAGCATTTCAGAGATTGCTGTCATAGGTACCTCCGGATTACACCCATCAGATAGCTGGACAATTCTCGTTCGTTGACGTCGTAAATAACCCACTGGGCTTTTTCACATACAAACCAAAAGTCGTTTTCTACTGCCGACGCGACACCAGGTGCGAACGCAATCACAAACGGCACGTCCTGCGCAAGTGCGTACCCAAGTTCAAAAACTGTTCCGTGGCAATCATTCGAATCGATATAGCAAAAAAGCAGGTCCGCTTTAGTTACTGCGGCTAAGCAAAGATTTACCACTTCGAGGTGTGAAAAATCGAAATCCGATGCGACGTCACGCCCAGGGCAAGCATTATCGCCACGAATGGCCACCGATCCATGCGAGAAGTTGTTGTGGAAGCAGCCATGATCGCATCCAACGAAGAAGGGGCCAACATAAGTGAAATCAGATTGAGGCAGACACCCATCATCCCAAGAGTGTTGACGTAGCCCTGATACCAGTCTGTGTCGCCAACAGTGTTTGCGAATTTTCCCGGCGAGGTAAATAAATGGATCGCGCCCAGCTGCACGGATGGCTTTAACCGCCAATCGGCTGATGCTGTTTTTCATTCCACATCTCCTGTGCTTGGCATCGACGACTTTTGACCACGCTGGGTAGTGAAATCGCCAGGGCACTTCAACCACTGGCGGATCTCACCGACTCGCCAGGCAGTCACCTGGGGTGAAACTCGAACTGGCTGAGGAAACGTGCCTTCACGAACACGCCGCCAAGCAGTTGCTGCTGAAAAGGGAATTACAGATGTCGAAAGCAACTGATTCAGTCGCACGAATGCGCTGTCGGGCAGTTTGTCAAAAGCGACAAGTAGACCTGTTGGAATTCGATGGTTCATGTTTAACCTCTTTGATGGTGGTTGATGTTCCACTAACGATAGAGGTACGGACCAATGCTTTTGTTAACTCACTTTTTTCTTTGCGCGATTTGCTTTCTCCACCAGTCTGCCGACGTTCGTTCGACAAGGTCTGGATGAGACCTGACCACAATGGATCTAACATCCCTAGCCTGCGGATCTTTTAGCTTGGTGCAAATCCAATTTGAAAATTCACGAATAATTGCAGACATTGCTCTGGGCGAGGAGCTCTTCTCTGACAAAAATTTTTCAGCCAAGATAATCAATAGTGAGTCAGTGACTGCGTCACGAATTTTGCTCCTGCAATGACTACGGATTCTTACCCTTTTGACGGTGTAGCCTCGGCCGAGGAGCTTTTCGAGCTTTTTTCTTTGACGGTCATTGCGCGGAAGCAGTAATGTCGTGATCCCCCCACCTTTTCCAGATGAATTTAGTTGAACGCAGTAGATCTGCTGAGCTATAACAGCGTGATCCTTATGTCCCGCCTGTTTACCGTTGGGTCCAATGAGGACCAAATGTTCTGAACTTTGCTTATTCATGCGCCTCGCCTGATTGGGGTCACAGATGCTGAGCGTGTCACCTACGGTATATCCAAGTAGTTGGCCCAGTCGTGCATAAGTTGTCGGCGCTTCTCGAGCAAGTCGGTGCGCTGATAAGCTTCCTTAACGGCATCACCGACCGCATGACCTGAAGCTGCCTTACGTATCTCGTCGGGATAACTCGTCTGTTCTGCGGCCCAGTCGCGAAACGTTGACCTAAATCCATGCGGCACAGCTTCAACTGTTAAATCACCTCGCTCCCGCATGCCGCGCATTAGTTGGCTGAGTGCCATGTCTGACAACGCATTTCCCTTGGGATTTGGAAAAACCAAGTCGGTATCGGCCATGCGCGGTAAATCAGCAAGCAGCTTTTTGGCTTGTGGTGCCAGCGGTACTTTGTGCTCACGTTTGGCTTTAGTATGTTCCGCGGGAATGGTCCACAGACTTTTGGCGAGGTCAAACTCCGACCAGGTGGCGACGCGCACAGACCCAGACCGCACGGCAGTTATTACAAGAAATTCAAGTGCCCGCGCACTGGTGCTGTTGTTAGTTCGTAGTTTGCCCATGAAATCACCCACTAGTTCATAAGGAACCGCTGGTTGATGCTTGATCTTCTTAACTCCCCGCGTTGAAGGAAGTTGGGTGTCTAGGTAGCCCTTCCAGGTAGCAGGATTTGTACCAGCCCTGTATTCGTTGACGGTCGCGTAGTCGAGAACTGTACGAATGCGGTCCAGCAGCCGCTTGGCAGTTTCGGATTTGACGTGCCATAGCCTCCCCTCGCTACCATTGCGGTGTTTGGTACCTTGAAGCAAAACATCCAATACATGCCGCATTGAAACGTCGGCTACCAGAAGCTTTCCGATGATTGGATACGCATAAGCTTCTAAAGTGGATGTCCACTGTTTACGGTGCTTATCGTTCGTGTAATCAGTGGCATGGGCATTCATGTACGTTTCAGCACATTCTTGAAAAGTCTTGTTTTTCGCAGCGTCAGCGATTAGAGCGCTACGCTGTGCGCGTTTACGCGCCAACAAATTAACTCCAGCCTTGGCTTCGGTGGCCAGCACACGCGCTCGCTCACGGGCAGCCGCCAATGAAACTTGTGGGTATGAGCCCAAACCAATCGGCTGTCGTTGGCCACCAACCATCAATCGCAAAATCCATGACCTAGGCATCAGCCCGTCAAGTTGAGCAGGTGGGCGAATTTGAAGCAGCAAACCCGCAACACCGCCGACAGCATGCCAGCCAGGCGTGTTCAGCCGCTTTACTTCCAGCGCAGAAAGTTCTTTAGCAATCTTCGGCATATCAACCTACATACCATAAAATTTGATCTTAGATGATATCGGTTGAGGCACGACAAGGCAACAAGAACGGCGTGATCCCTGAAAATATTACATCGTTGAAATTTGCTGATCTTGGTTGCGACACTAATTAGGCGGACACCCTCTCCGCCACAAAACACCGCAACTCATTGATTACTTTAATCTATCCCTAAAGCATACTGCGCCAGTGATGATGATTTTTGCGAGCGCGCGCAATTCATAGCCATTCCACGGAGGCAAAATGAACAGTCGGCTTTTTAAAATTGGTATCGCACTCATTATTTTGGCTGGCTTATCTTGGTTGGCAGAGATCCTTTTCATTGAAGATCTTGATACAGAGGGTGTGTCTCAAGAGAGCATATTTTTGCCCTTGGCCTTGATGTGGGGGCTGTTAGGAGTCGTGTTTCTTTTCTTGTCTGGTGCTTTGAAGCGCAAATAAGCAAATAGAACATAGCTAAAAGCCGCACATTTTTTTGTCTGGGCAACGAGATCTACTTCAAGGTGATCAGTCTCAAATGACAGCATGAACGCATGAACGCAAAGTGTGTCATGAAATAAATCGGGCGGTTGAAGTAATGCAATGCCAACCTACAGTCCGCCGCTCAAAGAACAGGCCGTTCATCGTTTAATGGCATCGATCAGTCAAACGGCGTCAAAGGTCAGTCCAGACTTGGTTGCCGTGATCGGCTGGCTTAGTCCGCGCGTATTGGCAAACACCCTGCCAGCGTTTGCTAGAAACACATTTTTGATGGCCGAACCATTGCAGGGTGAACCCCATGGCGTTACGCGACCTCATTGATTCTTATCACACCACGGACTGCTGCTAGTGCCACTTTTTCCTTGAACTCAGCGCGCTGTACTTTTCATTTATTGCTTGCTGACATGCCATTGCTCTCAAAGGAGAATAAATTTAACCGTTCTCTAAAATTTGAGGTCCTCTATACTGAGCACTTCCAGTCTTGCGCGACTAGTCGATACCAGAAACATTAGAAAGGGAAAAATGAAGAGCTTAAGAATCCTGTGCACAGCACTACTTATCTTCACAGGCGTCGCTACGGTCCAAGCAAACGAAGTCATACAGATGAGCTTCATAAAAGAGACGATCGTGCTTGAGCAACGCACGGTTGTGCTCGGACAACACCCCAATATCCAAGACGGTGGAGTCGGTCACGCCGTGTATTTTGAGGGAGCTTTGTATGATCAAGACAATGAATATGTGGGCACACTCTACGGCTCAACCATCTCTATCGACGTAACCGAGGATGCTAGCCAGCCTGAGGTTCGACATCGAGAGCTGATCTTTGTCGTCAATGACAGTCAGATCGTTACTGAAGGTATCTCTGGCTACTCTGACGAAGTGAAGTGGGGCAATCAGGGGGTTGAGTGGCATGCCCTCGATTTAGCCATCATTGGAGGGACCGGTAAATATGTCGGTGCTTTTGGGACAGTCACAACAAAAAAGCGCGAAAACAACGTTTTTGAGCATACGCTGCAGATGTACAAACCACTCCTACCCCAGTGAGCTTTACTTAGCTGCTTGGCGTTGGAAAGAACAGTCGAGTCGCAGAAGCGCGATATTCATAAGTTGCAGCTTGAGCACGGTCTTTTAGAGAAAGCCGCTGAGCTGTTAAAAAATCCTGGGCATCATCCTCGTACTCATGACCAATCGGAAGTGGCCCTGGGGGTTGGCAAACAGGCCCTACCCAAGAGCACCGGGACTTGATTAAGCAGATGATTAATGGGTTCAGTGCATTAATGGGGTCAATGCGTTGGCTATTTATGCGGCACATAAGATCCAAGCTCTTGGCGGCTGAGTTGCATCGGCAAGGCATAGATATTGCCTAGCAGATCTTTTCCGCAGGCGGCCAGCAATTCAAAATGATCATCTTGCGCACATTGACGCCATAGCGCGATCTGCTCTCGAAACACGCCTTCAGGAAGCAGGTTCTGAAAGAAAGCCGGTAGCAGCCAGGTAGGACAGTGAAATGGTTGGCGCCTTCGCGTTGTCTATCAGGGTCCGGTCAGCGACAAACCGGTTAATCGTCTGCACACCCTCCTGAGCATACTGAAACAGCACACCCGCTCGAAGTTGGCCGATACGGATCTCAAGCACTTTCACGTTCATTTCAAGTCTTGCCTCTTGTCTGGTTGATCAACGCGCTCTATCAGTCGGACTGAGGATGAGTCTGATCACGGCGCCGTGTCGCTCCAATGCTCTCCATGGCCGACTCGACCACGCTCTTAATACGAGGCTCAGGCTCATCGGCTGATGCCATGCCTGGGGCAATCTCCCTAGGGATTAGCATGACTTCCATCCCAAGCCTGTCTGCCAGCGCAAACAGCGTGGTGACTTTCAAGTCTGCACGCCCGCTGAGCACCTTTGAAAGCGTCTGGCGCGATACACCCGCCTCAATACTCAGTGCTTCCTGGGTCAAACGCGAGCGTGCGATCCTGTCGCGCAACACAGTGGCAAGTTGCTTTAAGGTAATCATGTCAATTAAAAGCGTCTTTTAATATAAATAACAACTTTAATTTACATGCACTAATCTGAAGTCAGTCGGATTACCGTAACAAGCGGGGCAATGAGGGTGGTAATTTTCACAAAAGATGGCCCCTTTTTTCATGCCGCGCGTTTCAAATTCACTCAGTTACTGCAGCGCTGCGGCCTGCTCGAAGGGGACGTTGGTGTCACCGCTCGGGGCCACCCGTGCGTTTCTGGTCCACGGCGAAGCATTCACCTGTCGTTGATTTCAGTTTGCGTGCGATCGACATGCGTTCGAAAGCTTACAGACCAAGCGACGCCGTCGTGGGTGATGAGTTTTCATTTAACTGTGCCCTGCTGCCTTGATGCATTGATGCATTGATGCCTCACTGATTGGCGCTTGACGCCAGCAGGTCGACCACGAGCCTGTTTATGGGCATCGCGAAGGTCACGGTGCCAGCGTTGCTGTTTTTGGAGAGCAACGTGGCGAGCTCGGCGAGCATCGCCTCTCGCGCATCGTCGATAAGAGTGAACCCCGCGTAGAAAAAGCCGGCAGCCTCACGCGCGACGTCATCCGGTAAGCCCTCCAATCGCACGACGCCACTTTCAACGCGGATAGACGCACCAGCAAAGGCTGCCCTCGCCAGATCGAGCAAGTCCTCAGCATTGCGCACGCGCGGGTCACCTAGTTCTATTTGGCCGTAGGCCGGCAGGACAGCCTGGACATGGGCGTATATCAGATCGTGGATAGCCTCATAGCCGAGTGCATTCTTCATCGGGCCATCGACGATCGCTGCAAAACGCCCACCCGGCGCTAGAACGCGTGAGATTTCGGACAGAACGGGCGCGACAGGGTCCATGAGGGTCAGCGCCCAATGGCAGAGCACCACGTCTACCGATCCTTCGCGCAAGTGATCGAGATGCTGCGCCTGGCCTTGGACCAAGTCGACGCGGCCCAAGGGCAAACGTGCACGGGCTAGCAACAGCTCGTCGGGCGACATGTCTACGCCCGTCAGTTGGGTTTGCTTAGGCATGCGCGCGCTCAGGAGCGACAACAGCGCACCCGAGCCGCAGGCCAAGTCCAGCACGTGACGATGACCGGGCGACACCGCCTCAGCGAGCCATTCGTAACTGGTACGCCCCTGGGCATCTCGACACTGGCCCGCGCAGTCTTCGGTAAACCCCGGATGGTTGCGATGGACGGTGCGCAGGTGCTCGCACAGTGCAGCTGCATCAGGGCTTTCGCCATGTGCGACGGTCTCAACCCATGGGGTCTGCAGGGGCATATCGTTCATGTGAAATCCTTCAGCCAATGGGCTATTTATGCATTGACCGTGATCAGCCAAACGTCTTGCGCAAAGCGCCATCCGTCGGCGCCTTTGCAGGTGGAGAGGTAAGACGCCATCGGCTCAGTCGCCGCCATTTGATCCAGGCTGATGCGGTCGTCGAAAACGCAACGCTGCAAGTAGCCTTCAACCGCTTCTATCTCCCCTGCCCCAGCCACGCTCTCGTAACGCACAACTTGGACCTCGGGCGAAAAACCTGCGTCGCGTAACGCAGCCACGATAGCCTGTGCCCCGATGTAGGGAGCAGCCTCGGGATCAAAAGCGGCCAACCAGCGGCGATGAAAGTCGACGTAGTGCCCTGTGGCGGCACTGTGCGCCACCACACCAAGGCCGCCGGGTGCAATCGATTGCATAAACCGAGCCATGGCGGTGGCAAGCTCTGCCTGTGGAATGGCGTAGAGCGCGTGGGTCGCCCAAACAATGTCGTAGCCCTCGGCGGGAGGCTCGAAGTCCTGCAGCGTGGTCTCGTATTCGGCGGCGGGAACGAAAGGCTTGGTCAGGGCCACCCGCGCTTCAGCGATCGAGAAGGCCGACGGGTCAAGCAGATCTACCTCGACAGGACGGATATTGGCCTCGACAAGTCCACCGTGACGGGCCAGGGCGTTTGGGAACTTGCCCGAACCGCAGGCGACGTCCAGCAACCGCAGGGCGCGCTCTCCTGCCTGAATCTGCGCCTTTTCGAACAGACCGCGCCAATCGCGCGCCTCAGCCAGATGGCGGTAATCATCTGTGGCGAGGCGGTAGAACGCATCCATCCCTTGGCGCCCCGCTTCGGACCAGTGGGCGTTCGAGCGTGTGAGAATATCGCTCATTGCGCGTCTCCCATGGGAACAGGCCAGCATACGGGATTGAGGGGACTTTGCGCGACCTCTCCTGGCCCAACGCCCGGCATGAACTTTTGCCAATCGCCCGACACCATGGTGGGTGAATTCACCACCCGCGCGCCGTCAGCGTAGTACGTGTTGGCAAGGACGATCCGGCTCTTATCGGTTCGATTACGGCCGGCGGTATGGAAGCAGCGGTTGTGGTGGAAACTGACCTCGCCCAACTCGAATGGGGTCTCGTCGACCGAAACGCCGTTGCTCGCAAAGACCTGCGCCACATTCTTGTCATAGCTGGTGGTCGACTTCTCGAACGCCACCGCATCCACCAGTTCATGCACATGAAGTGGGTAGGCGAAGGCCAGCGGCCCCATCGCCAGCGAGACCGGCTGTGCAGGCGCCCAAGCGGTCACGACGTCATTCGTTTCGAGCGGGAAGTGGTGATCGTCAAAGTGCCGAGGCGGCGCTGACATCGGTGTCTGGCCGTATGCCTGCGTCGGCTTTTGACGTGTCTAGTCGTTCCTGCATTGGCAGCCCTCCTTAACCGATAACCCTAACATAGGCCGCCATCGATGAATACCATCCCGAGGCGGTCGGTATCAGACAGCCTCAAAGCAACAAAATCCGCGCGGCATTTAGCAATAAATGCGCACATGTCAGCTTTTGATCGAGCTGGTCGGCGACAAAGCGATAGCCAACTTCAAAATTTCATTGGCTTGGCGCAATGCCTAGATCTCTCACCCCAGAGCGTCACTCGTGCGACCTCAAGTTCACACCCATACGCATTAAAAACCCACGGGGCTTCAAAACCAATGGATCAGCTTTTTAGCCGGTATCCGGTTGCAAACATCCATGAAATCACGGCAAAACAAAGAACGCTGAACGCACTGATTGCTAACAAAGATGAGGCAATAGAGACGTCTGCCGTTTCAAAAAAGGCCCATCTGAAGCCTGAAATAAGATAAACCGCTGGATTGAATAGGGTCACGGTTTGCCAGAAAGGGGGCAACATGTCGATTGAATAGAAGCTGCCGCCAAGAAATACCAGCGGCGTGATGATCAATGTTGGCACAAGATTCAATTGGTCAAAATTGCGCGCCACAAGCCCAAGAATAAACCCGAGCAAGCTAAAGGATATCGCCGTCAACACCAAAAAAAACAACATCAAAAAAGGATGGGCAATGGTGACAGGCACCAATAGGAACGAAACAGCAAGAATGATGAGGCCGACCATAATTGATTTTGTAGCCGCTGCCCCTACATACCCAATCACCATTTCCCATGGCGATATTGGTGCCGCAAGCGGCTCATAAATCGTGCCAATAAATTTCGGGATATAAATACCAAAAGAGGCATTTGCCACCGACTGCATCATCACGGTGAGCATGATTAACCCAGGCACGATAAAGACACCGTACGACATCCCCTCCACCATCGTCATCCTGCTGCCAATGGCCGAGCCAAACACAATAAAATAAAGGGCTGTCGAGATAACAGGCGAGGCGACCGACTGGAGAATCGTTCGAAAAGTGCGCGCCATTTCAAAGGCATATATAGCTCGTATTGCGTAAAAATTCATTTATTTTCCACTGTAACCAGATCGAGAAAAATATCTTCCAGCGAACTTTGATAAGTTCGCAAATCCTTGAGCACAATGCCCTCTGAAACCAGCGTTGATAAAAGCAAGGAGATGCCCGTTTTTTCTGCGTTCACGTCATAGTGATAGAAAAGGCTCATCCCATCATCGGAAAGCTGCACATCAATCGCTAGCAAGCTGTCAGGAAGCGCTTTGATCGGTTCATGTAAATCAAGGCACAACTGTTTTGTGCCGAGTCGCTTCATGAGCTTATTTTTTTCTTCTACCAGTAGGATCTTGCCGCCATTGATAACAGCCACTCTATCGGCAATTTCTTCTGCTTCCTCAATGTAATGAGTGGTTAGAACGATAGTGACCCCTTGTCGCTTCAGATCCCTGACGACATTCCACATTTCGCGGCGCAGCTCCACATCAACACCGGCTGTTGGTTCGTCTAAAAACAAAACTTTTGGGTCATGGCTGAGCGCCTTGGCAATCAGTACCCGCCGCTTCATACCACCTGACAATTCTTTTATCTGTGCATTTTTTTTATCGAGCAGGGACAGCTGGCTCAAGACGGTTTCAATGTAGGGCATATCAGGCTTACAGCCGAACAAGCCGCGCGACAGACTCACCGTTGAGAGCACCGTCTCAAACGGCTCAAGCATCAGCTCCTGCGGAACAAGCCCGATCAGCGCGCGCGCCTGGCGGTAATCCTTGACGACGTCAAACCCGCCAACGCTAACGGCGCCATCAGTAATCGTGGTCAAACCACAAATAATAGAAATCAGCGTTGTTTTTCCAGCGCCGTTTGGCCCTAAAAGAGCCAGGACTTCACCGCTTTCGATTTCAAGCGATACGTCATCCAATGCCCGACCTCTTCCAGCATAACTTTTGACTAGGTGCTGAACATTAATGATGGGAGACATCGTTTTATCCTAATTCTTTTCAAAGTAATCACAGAGCAGGATTCCAGCGAACAGTATGAAGTTTGCACCTTCTGTGCGCACAAGAATCGGGTTCCTACCCGCAACCGAACGCTTTGGGTTGTCAGTTGGCTGCTATCGCCCCAATGTCTCGTGAGATTAACAGCCGCACCGATTGCATGGCACAAAGGGGGATCTCACCGACAGTGAATTTCCGAGACATTTGGGAGGCACACGTGAGTCAAGACGGCGCATAGAACCTATCGCCTCAGTAACAAGCGGATTAAGTGGGGTTTCAACCAGATATCGGCCAAAGCAAACGCAGGTCTGGCCTGAAAGCGCTCAAACCAAGCGTGGAGCTCGGGTACTGGTTTGACTAAAGCTTGCTCCCCGATCATCGACAGCCGCCCTAACAGCACCGCACAGACAATGTCTGCCGACGACACCCGATCACCGCATAACAGCGGCGAGGCCACGGGGACGCTTTTTAAAAATTCACTGACGTGTGCGCGCTCGGCATTGAGTTTTTCTGTGAGGCTGCCTTGTGTGAAGTAGGCAATCCGTTGCTCATTGATGGCGATTTTTGCTAAAACCGCGTCGGGATCCTTGGATGTGCTTAACTCTGCCTTGAGCGTTTTAACAATCTTACCCAGCACTCTCGGGAAAATAAGGCGCAAGGGTGGTATTTTGCTCATTGCTTTTGTGAAAGTGAGGTTCTCGATGGGGATGGCGTAAAACGCTTGCACCACGGCCTCAATTTGATCGGCAACCGCCGGATCCCTATCCAACCACGCTGAGCCCGCCCGGGCGCTTGCCAGGCGAAGAATGTCTTGACTATCCACCAGGGTGGCGTCGCCGTCGACCAATGCCGGCACCGTCATGTGGGGGTTGATGGCTTGATACCATGGCGCTAACTGTTGTTTGGCTATGTGAAGATCCATCAGTCGCCCTTCAAAACCAATCCCTGCCTCAAGCAAGGCCAGTCGAGCAACCATCGAGTAGTAGGATGGCGGTGCGTGATACAGAATCATCAAATACCTCGTGTCGTTCTCGGCACAGGCAATCCACGCCGGCAGACCACTCTACCGCCAAACCACTGCCTGCGCTACAGTGTTGCCATCAACGAGGAGAAGTACCATGGCTAAAGACCTTAACACCCCGCTAGACGAAGACGATATCGACACGCTTGACTCATTTTTGGCGACACTTGATGGACCGATTATTAGTTTCGAGGGGCTAGACGGCCTGTTTTGTGCGCTGCTCTGCGCGCCCACCATGGTGATGCCCAGCCAGTATCTAGAGGTCATCATGGACGAGCAGGCTTTCGCTGATAAGACGCAAGCACAACAAATACTGCTGCTTATGACTCGGCACTGGAACGCCCTGTCCGAGACCTTACAACAGGCCTCAATCAACGAGGATGTCTATGTCCCTGCGCTCTTGGTCGATGAGAGTGGTCAACCCACTGGCAACGATTGGGCTGAGGGCTTTTTACTCGGCCTTTCCTTGACCGAGGACGACTGGCAGGATTTCATCGAAGATAAAACGCTCAGTCAATTGTTACTACCCATGTTAACGCTCGGCCAAGAAAATCACCCAGACACCGCCCTGCGTCCACCACCGCTATCACCCAAGGATCGTGAGGATCTGCTTGACACCATGTTTGACGGCCTAATGGTCATTTATGAACATTTTCAGCGCAAAGCCCACTGATGGGTGGTGCCGCTAAATCAAAGCGGCACGCACCTTGGCTGACACCCATTCGCTCACGATCACCGTAGCCAGAATCACCACCAAAATAAGCGTCACCTGCGGCCACGCCAACACATTCATTGAAGCCTGTAACTGCAGACCAATTCCACCCGCACCAACCAGTCCCAGAATGGTGCTCTCACGAATATTGATGTCCCAACGGAACACCGAGATACCCAAAAACGCCGGCATCACTTGAGACACAATCCCGTAGTGCATCACTTGCATCGACGATGCGCCGGTGGCCCTAACCGCTTCAACCTGATTTTCATCGATTTCTTCGATGGCTTCATATAGAAGCTTGCCGATAAACCCAATCGAGCGCAGGGCAATGGCGATGATCCCTGCAAAAATACCTGGCCCGATGATGGCAACCAGTAGCAGCGCCCAAATCAATGAATTGATTGAGCGCGAGCCGACAATAATCGCTAACGCCACCGGCCGCACGAACAACACCGAGGGCGTGGTGTTGCGTGCCGCTAAAAAAGCCACCGGCACCGCCATCGCGATGCCCCCTAAGGTGCCCAATGTGGCGATATTCAGGGTATCCCATAACGGTGACCAGAGCGTATTGATATAGCCCCAGCGTGGCGGGAACATGCGGCTCGCGATATCAGCGGCTTGTGTCGGGGCATCCCAGACAAACACCCACATGGTGTTGACGTTCATGATCTGCCAACACCAAACAAACAAAGCCAACAGCGCCAACCAAGCAAACCAAATGACGAGTCTGGTTTTGGGTGTGCGGTAAGACCAAATCTGCGGTGCGGTGACCGGCGCTTTCATGTCATCAATCATTGGAGCCTACGTCGAATCAAACCCGAGCTGTATTCCACCACCATGACAATGCCAATGATAATGAGCAAGATGGCGCCAGCGCTGTCGTACTCATACCGATCAATGGCAGTATTTAGCGTGGCACCAATACCCCCCGCACCCACGATGCCAATCACTGAACTTTCTCTAAAATTGATGTCTAGCCGGTAGAGCGACAAGCCCACCAAACGCGGCATGACTTGCGGGGCAACCCCGTAGATCAGGACCTGTAGCCATGAGGCCCCCGTGGCCCGAATGGCTTCGACTTGCGATTTGTCAATGTCTTCAATGTCCTCGGCCAAGAGTTTTGACAGGAAACCGATGGTGGCAAACGACAGCGTCAGAAAACCAGCGAAAGGCCCAAAACCAAACATCGCCACAAAAAAGATGGCAATGATGATTTCTTGTAATGAACGCGACACTGCGATAATCGCCCGACAGATCAGATATAGCCAGGTCGGCGCCAAGTTGCTCGCCGCCCCAATACCGATTGGCACACTGATGATGATGCCCACCACCGTGGCCGTTAGCGTCATGGTCAGGCTTTCGACCAGCCCCATCGAAATATCACGCCAGCGGCTGGTGAAATCGGGGACCAGAAAGCCCGCCACAAATCGCTGCCCTCTTTCTAGTCCGTCCCACACCCGCGTCCAATTAACGTCAACCGAACCAACCGCAAGGAACAAATAAAGGGCGATGCCACTAAAAATAAGCCGACGCCAAAATGGATCGGTAAAAATCTGGGGCTTGCGCTTCCAGGTGGTCGGATAGGCCGGACTCGCTTGACTCATGTCGGCAGCACACTCACTTCTTGCATCACCCGCACGTGTGCCGCTTCGCTCGCGACGTCCTCGTCGTGCGACTGACGCATCGCCGTCCAGTCCTCTTCGCCGTAAATAGCAGTCAGTGCCGCGTTATCCAGGGCTTCTGGCTTGCCGTCAAACACCACTTCACCGCCACGCAACCCCACGATACGCTGCATGAACTGCTTGGCCAGCGGCACATCGTGGATGTTGACAATGGCAGGGAGCCCCCGCTCGGTACAGATCTCAGTGATCAGGCGCATGATTTGCCGACTGGTTTTGGGATCCAAGCTAGCCGTGGGTTCATCAACAAGCAACAGGTCGGGCTCTTGCGCCAATGCGCGTGCGATGCCGACCCGTTGCCGTTGACCACCGGACAAGGCATCTGCTCGTTTATCGGCGTGCGCCAAGAGACCCACGCGATCAAGCAACGCATACGCGTTACGGACATCTTTTGCAGAGAACTTACGCAAATAAGAGCGCCAAAACGACACGTAGCCCAGGCGACCTGAGAGCACGTTTTCCATGACGGTTAGGCGTTCAACCAACGCGTACTCTTGAAATATCATGCCGATGCGGCGACGCTGGCCGCGCAAGTCACCTGCCGAAAGCGCCGCCAAGTCAACATCGTCGAGTCGGATATGTCCGCTCGTGGGCTTAACCAAACGATTGATACAACGGATCAACGTTGATTTGCCGGCACCCGATGGGCCAATCAAGCCCAGTAGCTCACCTTGGCCAACAGTCAGCGAAACCTGCTTTAAAGCGATATCTGTCGGACCATATTGTTTACTTAACTTGTCAAGCACCAACATCAGCGAAACCCTCAAAAGCCTAGACAACCGCCGCGTCTCAAACCGAGTGCCGCGGTTGTCTGTACTAACTTACAAAAAAGCGCAATGACGGTTAGTCATCGGTTACTTGCAGGCATAAGAAACGTTATTGGCGGCGTCAATCTTACGAATAACGTCCCAGTCTTTTTGAAAGGTAATCGGGATGAATTTGGCTTCGCCGCTCTTTTCAAACTCTTGTTGCAGTTTGGTGCCATTCCAGTCGAACGAGAAAAATGCCTCGCGGACCTTGTCTTGCAGCTCGGGCTTCAAGTTGTACACCACGCCATAGCCCGTGGTGGGGAATGTCTGTGAGGTGTAGAGGATCTTGACTTGCTCAGGCTTGATGACATCGCGAGACTCCATGCGCTTGCGCACGGAGTTAGCAATAGAGGCGGCCGGATAGTCTTTATTGGCAACACCCAATATCGAATTGTCATGCTTGCCAGAAAATGTCGCTTCAAAGTCCCGCTCAGGCACCATATCGAAGTCAGCCTTGAGAATAGCTGAGGGCGCTTTAAAGCCTGAGTTAGAGGTCTGCGACGTGAAGGCCAGTTGCTTGCCTTTGATGTCCTCAACCTTGTCGATGCCCGAACCTGGGTAGGTGATGATTTCCATTTCGTAGCCAAAGCTGTCATCGGCTCGTGCCATCATGGCAAAAGGCTTAAATCCGGCGCAAGCAACTGCGAGCGGATTTGAGCCTGTGTTAAATCCTGCGATATGCAAACGGCCTGAACGCATGGCTTCAATCTGCGCCGCGTTTGACTGGACGGGGAAAAACTGGACTTTTTTACCCGTCACGTTTGAAACATGGTCAATGAATTCGGACCAAACATCTGCGTAGACCGCAGGATCTTCCACTGGCGTATAGGCAAAGATCAATGTCGAAGGGTCGATCTGCTTAGAAGCGTCTGTCGGTGTATCAGCGGTCAAGTCACCGTTACTGTCCGTGTAACGCGAATCAATCGCAAATTGGGCACTGGCGGTGGCTGAGATCAACAGGGACGCGGCAAGCGTGCCCATGATGTATTTACGCATGTCAAACTCCTGAGTTAAGGAAGCGGCGAGTTATCAATAAAGGTTTGCCACGACGACCCCAATGGGCCTTTCGTTGCGAACTTGCCGAATCTTAGGGTGGGAATATGACAGTCTTGTGTCACTTCAGAATTAAAAGGTAAGCCACCGACACCGCAATGCTCGACTAAGGAGCGGCGTTGCCCAAAAACTCATGCTGAAAAATAGCCATGCGGATCACATCGCGGTATTCACCCGCTGAAAAATACTCATTGGTGAGCAATCCCTCACGCTCAAACCCGAGCTGCTCATAGACATGGATAGCGGCGGCGTTATCCACATCAACCACCAGGTAGACCTTGTGCAGGTTAAGAATCTTGAAGGCGTACCCCACCGCTAAGTGGGTGGCGGATTTCGCAAAACCTTGGCCTTGGAACTTTGGTGCGATGATGATTTGAAACTCAGCGCGCCGGTGGATGTGATTGATGTCGACCAACTCAACCAAGCCAACGGGTTCGGCCTCGTGCTCGGCGATAAAACGTCGCTCCGATCGATCATGGATATGTTTGTCATAGAGTTCGGACAACTCAAAAAACGCCTCGTACGGTTCTTCAAACCAGTAATGCATCACCGATTCGTTGTTATCCAATTCGTGCACAAACCGCAAATCTTCGCGTTCCAGAGGACGCAGATGCAAAATTGATGGGTCAGACATGTTGATCCTTTAAGACAATTTGTTGCGCCAGACAACGTCGCAAGCATTAGTCAGAATCATACTAATTTCCATTTTGCGTTGCACGGAGGTGTCTTTGTGCTTTGTGCCTACATACTTGCCTACCTGTGCATCAGTGCTACGACAGCACGAACTCTGCGCCAAACATGATCACTAAAATAATCGGGATCGTTCTCACCACAATGTTAAACAACATTGCCATGGGTCCTCGCAGACCAAAACGGCGCGCAAGGTGATCCCCAGAAAAGCGCCAGCCAAGAATCAGGGCCGTGCTAATGGCGAGCACCACCGTCCCGTTCGATCCAACCATTCGGTTAAAGGCATCGAGCACCGGCTCACCCCACAATGTCCACTGCGGGACGGCATAGGACAGCGCCGATGGAATCCCCAGCGCCACGATGGCTCCAATAGCCAGCCAAGTGGCGACCCAACTTTTAAGCCCAGAGGATTGATCGTAGAGTGCTGCAGCCACCACCTTTGCACCGCCAATGCAGGAAGATATTGCGGCAAAGAAAAGTAACCAGAAGAAGATGGCAGCTAACGGTATGGCTGTTCCAATAAAGTCGAACGCTTTTGGCAACGTGACAAATGCGAGTTGGGAGCCGATCGCCGGATCTAGGCCAGAGGCAAAGACCAACGGAAAAATTGCTAACCCAGCCAGTATTGCCACACTGGAGTTCAAAGAGGCGATACTCAAAACCGATCGAGGCAAGTTGATGCGTTCTGGCAAGTAACTACCGTAGGTGATCAAGAAGCCTTGCCCAATCATCATAGAAAAAAAAGCTTGGCCAAAGGCCGCTCGCCAAAGCGACAGATCGCTAAAACGTGTCATGTCTGGCTTAAAGAGAAAGTTCAGGGCTTGGCGAGTTTCGCCAACGAATAACGAAAAGATGGCCAACCCCAACACCAAAAGCACCATTACCGGCATCAAAATTCGAGCCATGCGTTCAATGCCAGAAATACCAAATATCAGAACAGCGCCAACGATCGCCCCGAGCGCAAAAAGATACCAAACCGATTGGTACCCTTGGTTGTAAGCCTCAAAGTCTGGAACAGCGCCAAAGGTCGCCCCCAAAGCAAAACCCAACGTCCAACCAGTCACCACGAAGTAGTAGCTGCTGATAAAAAGTGTCAACAACACGGTTAGCCAGCCGAACAAAAATAGCCCAGGGCCTAATCTTTTATAGCTCGCCACCACCGAGCCATGGGCTTGACGCCCTGCCGCTAATTCCAATGCCGCAAACGGAACCGCAACAAAGACCACCGCAATCGCATAGGCGAACAGAAAAACGCCCCCACCGTTTTCACCGACAAGGGTGGGAAACCGCCAAAGATTGCCCAGACCAACGGCAGCCGCTGCCGTAGAAAACACGAACGCACGTTCAGACGACCACACATCCCGAGAGGATTCGTTGCGTTCACCCTCGTTGCGTTCACCCTCGTTGCGTTCACCATTGAACTCGTCACTTACCGGCGGATCGAACGACTTGTTTGTTTTGTTCTCAACATCTGTCATATGGACGGCGGCCTGACTCCTTTGTTTCACTGAAAAGTAAGGCACGTAGCAGAACCAACGGTTCAAAAGCTCTGTATGGCAGTGATCTGAAACGTGGCAATGAAGAAAAGACCGGTTGCGCCTTGAAACGCACAGCGGTACGCGGACCATCCGAAATTTTCATGTGCGACGTCAACCCAAGTCGATGACGTTTGCTGTGTTGGTGAAGCTACCCTAGCGAATGCCTATAGGGTTATGGTACTTGCGCTAGCCAAGTGATTCAACTGCAAGGCGTCACCACCCAACGCCGAGCCATCCGACCAAACCATTAAGCCTGCTTTTGCTCGGATTCAATCTCAGGAATATCCGTGCGCGCCTCTTGCGCGGCGCCACATAGCATCTCGACAGCGCGGTCAGCCGCATCTTGGAAGGGCTCTAGGACCAAGTCAGCACCATCACTGGTCAACGCTTCCGTGTCTCGTTGCTGATGCGAAGCCACGGCCATGCGGCCCCTAAAGCCCGCTGACCTTGCCAACTGCATCAGCGTGTGACGGGTATCCTCATGACTTAAACCGGTGACATAAATAGGCACGGTCGACACCAACCACTTGGCATGTGGCAACGGCAATTCGCTCACGAACTCCGGATCACTGGCATCGCCAAACTTACTTTGCATACCAAGCTCGCGCCACCGCTTGACAGCCTGCGGATTAAAGTCCACACCGAGCACACTGATCCCGCGGTTTTTTAGTCTCAAGCCAATGGCGGTGCCAAACCGCCCTAGCCCAAAGATAATGACGTCGCTGTCGCCTTGGCTAGCAGCCGAAGCGTCTGAAGGCTCGCGCGGTGTGCCTCGACGTTCAAAGACACCCAAGATGGGTTCAAATAGGGTGTAGATATTTTGTGAATAAGTGATCATGTATGTGGAAGCCGCGATCGTGACCAACCCAACCATGGTGACCAAACCGAGCGCCTCTGGCGATAAGTGTCCCAAAGACACGCCCATCGCCACAAAAATCAAAGAAAACTCGCTGATTTGCGCCACCGTCAAACCCGCCAAAAAACTGGTCCGTTTGCGATAGCCGAGTGCCCCCATGATGATCAATACGATCAAAGGGTTACCGATCAACACAAATAAAGAGAAGACAATCGCGCCCGTCACGTGGGCACCCAACAGGGACAAATCAAGCGCCGAACCGAGCGAGATAAAAAAGAACAAAAGCAAAAAATCTCGCAAAGGCGCCAAGCGTGCGGCAATGGTCTCTCGATAGGGGGTTGAGGCCAACGCCACGCCGGCGAGCAAACCGCCCACTTCTTTACCCAAACCCACCAGATCGCCGACCGCAGCAAACATCGCCGCTAACGCAATCGCGAAGACCATCAAAAGCTCCGGTACACGCGCCAACCGCTCAGTCAAAGGATTCGCCACGTAACGCACGAAGATGACGACCAAGGCAACCATGGCCAACCCGGAAAGCAACACCGTCAGAACCGAGGCACCGGCGTGACCGCCCTCCTGGGTGGCAGCCGATCCAATCCCCACTGCGGACAAGACAATCATCGCCAGGACCACCACCAAGTCCTGGACGATCAAAAACCCCAAGGCGATCTGACCATGGAGCGAATCAATCTCACGCTTATCGGACAACAGCTTCACGATGATGATGGTCGAAGAAAACGTCAGCGCCACTGCCACATAGAGACTGGTGATTTGACCCAAACCCAGGGCCAGCCCGATCAGGTATCCAAAAACGGCTGTAAAAGCCACTTGTCCTAAGCCCGTCATGAGCGAGACTGGCCCCAATGACCGAATTAACTTGACGTCGAGTTTGATGCCCACCAGAAACAACAAGATGGCAATACCAAGCTGCGACAGCAGGCTGATTTGCGCGTCCGATTGCACCATGTCCAGCACCGACGGACCCGCCACGAGGCCGACTGCAATGAAACTGACAATGAGCGGTTGTCTAAGCAGGATGCCGATGGAACCAATCACCGCGGCTATCATCATTAGCGCGGCGATCTCACCAAATGCGGACTGAACAAAGACTTCCATGGCGCGCTGCCTCCCGTTCTGGGCGTTGTGCGTGTTGTGCGTGTTGTGCGTGTTGTGCGTGTTGTGCGTGTTGTAACTATCTTGCCGCCCGTGCTGTGCTTATCCACCCCGGACCGGCTATCCGCATGCAACAAATGGGTTGATGCTACATTTTACTGGGTTGTCATTGAGTCCCTCTAACCATACTAGTTTTGTTCTATGACTTTGCTACAAACCGTAGGCCTGTCGCGACGCGTGTCACCGAAACGTTGGTTGTTTCGCGACCTCGATTTATCCCTGGCTGCCAACGAACAACTCGCCTTGCAAGGCGCCTCTGGTGTCGGCAAATCGACCTTACTCAACCTACTGGCCGGTCTTGACCAACCGGATGATGGGCAGGTGCTGTTTGACGGTCAAGACCTCGCCACCATGAACGAGGCACAGCGGCTGGCCTTGCGCCGCGACGCCTTTGGCTTTGTGTTCCAAGCCTTCCACCTGCTACCCCACCTGAGCGCCCTACAAAACGTCATGGTGCCGTGCTTATTAGCCGGTTTGTCCTTGGCGCAATCTAAAACCCGGGCACTGGCGCTGCTCGATAAGCTTGGCCTACATGAATCACTTGAGGCCCTGCCTGCGGTGCTCTCGGGCGGCGAGCAGCAACGGGTGGCTTTGGCCCGTGCCTTGGTGCATCAGCCACGACTGGTGTTGGCCGATGAACCGACCGGCAACCTGGACCCCGAGACTGCCGCACAAGCGCTCGATTTACTTTGCGACACCTGCCGCAAGCAAGGCTCAGCCCTGATCATGGTCACCCACTCAGCGGACGCCGCAAAACGACTGGATCGCCGTTTTGTGTTGACAGGCTAATGCTGTTTTATTGGCTTCTTTCTTCGGCCTTCCGAGCCCAACCCGGCCGCTGGCTGGTTGCCGGTTTTACCGTGGCTTTGGGCATTGCGCTGGCCGTTGGCATACACACGGTCAACCGCTCCGCACTCGGTGAGTTTGGACGGGCCCTTGATCTGGTCAATGGCCAAGCCTCGGCTCAACTGGTTTCACCGACCGGTGCGTTCTCTGACGAGTTATTCGATGAAATCGTGGCGCAACAGCGCACCCTTGGCATTCGTGCAGTCAGCCCTGTTTTAGAAGTCGACAGCCAACCCGTGACCGTTCTAGGCATTGATATCTTTCGTGCCGCCTTGGTGACTTCTGCTTTGATGCCTTCAGTGGCTGAAGAAGCGCGAGAGCCCCTGTTTTCTGGTGAGGCCATTTTCTTATCCGCCGCGGCCCTACAGGCACTGTCGGTGGCCGTCGGTGATGAGCTCACGATTTCCATCGCCGACAAGCAAGAGACGTTTACCGTCGCGGGGCTTGTTCCTGGCGCGTCAGGACAGAGCATTGCCGTGATGGACTTGGGGTTAGCCCAGTGGCGGCTCGGCGGCATGGGCCAACTCAGCCGACTAGACATCCAACCCGAGCCTGGGCAAAGCCTCAAAGAGCTCGCGCGTGCCATCGATGACTTGGGACTCGGTCTGACGCTCGTGACCGCCGATGATCGCGATCGCCGCATGTCAAACCTGTCGCGCGCCTACCGCGTCAACCTCACCGTTCTCGCTTTAGTGGCGTTGTTCACGGGCGCTTTTCTGGTGTTCACCACCATCAGCTTTTCTGTCATTCGTCAGCAATCGCAATTGGCCCTACTGAGCGTGCTGGGCGCCACACGCCGTTGGTTGTTCGGTTTGGTACTCACACAAGCGCTCATCGTGGCCGCCCTGGGTGGTTTGTTGGGTATCGGCATTGGGCTTGGCTTGGCGTGGTTGCTTTTAAACCTGGTGGGTGGTGACCTGGGCGCCGGTTATTTTTCCACCACGGCCCCGCCCATGGACATCGATACCCTGGCGCTGCTGGGCTTTTGGGTATTGTCGCTGGCAGTTGGTGGATTGGCGGGCTATTTTCCCGCCCGAGCCGCCACACAAGACAAACCCATGACCCAACTGCGGGCGGGCGCTCATGAGCGCCTCCTCAAACCCATGTTGCGTTATCGCGTGGCCATCGGGTTGGGACTTATCAGCTTGGTATCGGCCTTTCTACCCGCCATCGGTGGTTTACCCATCGCCGCTTATCTCTCAATCGCCTTTCTGCTTTTTGCAGGACTCGCACTCACACCAGCCTTGGTGCACCAAATCTTTGCTTTGATGGCTCGCCGATTATCACCGAGGCGCACCCATTCCTCACCGATGACATTGGCTATTTGGCGCTTGGCGCAAGCGCCCGCCAGTGCAGCCGGGCTGATTGCCGGCGTGGTGGCCGCGTTAGCACTGACCGTGGCCATGGTCGTCATGGTGGCGAGCTTCAGGGATTCGGTCACGCAATGGTTAGACCAAGTATTGCCAGCGGATTTATACGCCAGCCTCAATCAATCCGCTCTAAGCCGCACGCCGGCCGATGACCCCGACACCGCTGACCCCAACACCGCTGACCTTATCACCGCTGAAGTTATCACCACCCTGAGCGGCATCAAAAGAGTCGAATTGACGCGTCAGCGAGATCTTTTGTTCCGCCCAGATCGACCCGAAGTCGCCCTGATTGCGCGACCGGTGTCAGCCATTGGCGCGGCCGATGTCTTGCCACTAACAGGTGGTGTGACGCCCCCGCCGACAGATGAATTCCCTGAGGTTTATGTGTCCGAGGCAATGGTCGACCTCTACGGCTGGCGTCCCGGCGACGTCCAGCGATTGCCATTAGGTGGCATCACAGACGAGTCTGTCTCGGTTTGGGTGGCCGGTGTGTTTCGGGATTACGGTCGACAACATGGCTCGATTGTGATGGATCTCACCGATTACCAGACCCTGACCAATGACTCGCGTCGCACCAACTTGGCGATTTGGTTAACACCAGATGCCAGTGCCACTGACGTTTTAGAGCGTCTTCGCACAGCATTCCCCGCCTTTAAAGACCTGTCTTTTAGAAGCGCGACCGATTTACGGGCCCTTTCACTGACGATCTTTGATCGCAGCTTTGCGTTAACGTATGCGTTAGAGGTGGCGGCTTTGCTGGTTGCCCTTTTCTCTGTGGCGGCCGGATTTGCCGGCCAAGCGCTGCTGCGACAAAAGGAATATGCCCTCTTGCATCACCTGGGACAATCTGGCCGCCAGCGCATCAAATGGATCACCCATGAATCCGGCCTGCTGCTTGCGCTCGCTAGCGTCTGGGGTACGGTCTTGGGGTTATTGATGAGTCAAATATTGATTCACCGCGTCAACCCCCAATCGTTTCACTGGACCATGCAAACCAGCCTGCCGTTAAGCGCGATGATCGTACTGATGTTGTTGGTTGTTTTATTAGGCATTGCCGCAGCCGTTTGGGCTTCAAACCGTCACTTAAAGCCGGATCGCCTGGCATTGTCGTTAAGGGAGGATTGGTGATGCCAAGTGTCACACGTCGATCGTGGTTAAAACGTTTGCTGGTTCTGTCCTCGGCCCAGCCGTTTGTAGGCTTGACTGCATTGGCCGCGGCTCAATCCACCACTCAACCCACCACTCAATCCACCAACTACCCCACCGTGCTGCCACGGTCCTTGGACTTTCCGAGAGACTTCGGTGCCCACCCGGACTTCAGAACCGAGTGGTGGTATCTCACGGGTTGGTTGGATTCGGGTGCGCAACCGATAGGGTTTCAGGTGACGTTTTTTAGAAGTCGCACGCGCCACCCCACAAAGAACCCCAGTCGCTTCGCCCCACAACAGCTGATGTTTGCTCATGCGGCCTTGGCCTTACCGGATGAAGGCAAATTGCGTCACGCAGAGATCTCAGGTCGTGTGGGGCCTGCCGGTATTTCGTTTGACACCACTGACACCGCCCTGCAGATGTCGGACTGGCACCTGCGACGAACGCCGACCGATCGCTATGAGGTCTTTATCCCTTCTGATGATTTCATCCTTTCGCTAGAGGCCCAACCGGCCAGCGATCCCGTGTTGCGCGGTCAAGCGGGCTATTCGCGCAAAGGCCCTGCACCGGATCTGGCCAGTTACTACTACAGCCGACCGCAAATGCGCGTCTCGGCACAAGTGACCTTAAAGGATCGCTCAACCAGCAACTCGTCAAACACCCAGCAACTGGATTTAACAGGTACCGCGTGGTTTGATCACGAGTGGTCTAGTAGCCTTTTGATGGCGGGTGGTGTTGGCTGGGACTGGATCGGTATTAATCTCTTTGACGGCAGCAGCTTGATGGCCTTTCGCATACGCGATGCCGCTGGGCAAACGCTATTTAGCGAGTGGGACTGGCGTGACGCCCAAGGTAATTGGATCCAAGAACAAACAGAAGCCGAGTGGGTGCCTTCGGGTAGCTGGCGATCACCGCATTCATTGGTTGTCTACCCCGAGGGCTTCACTCTCAACACCCCGAATCGACAATGGCAGTTAAAACCCTTGATGGCCGACCAGGAAGTCGATGCCCGCGCCAGCACAGGTGGTTTTTATTACGAGGGTGCGGTTGAGTTGCTCGAAAACGGAAAAGTCATCGGCAGGGGCTATCTCGAACTGACGGGCTACGGTCAACCGCTCAGACTTTAAGCCGGGATCACTCATGCGCCGAGTGTGGGCAGAGAGGGCCGAAGGGATAAGGGGCCGAAAAGCACAAGAGACAACGCGATCCCTTACACTGCATCCCATGGCAACAAAACTCAGCAGTCTGACCCGATGGTTACGGGATTATCGTGTGATCTCGCGCTACAAAGCCCAGTGGGGCTTGGCCGCCTTGTTTTTACTGTTGGCAGCAGCAGCCACGCTCACCGTGCCCTTGGCCTTTCGAAACTTGGTTGACACGGGATTAACCAGTCAGGCGATTAACCAACAATTCATCAACCTGCTGCTCTTGGCGGTGGTGCTTGCCATCATGACGGCCGGGCGCTTTTATGTGATGTCTTGGTTGGGCGAGCGTGTGGTGGCCGATATCCGCCAACGCGTCTTTGAAAACGTTTTGCGGCAAAGCCCCGCTTACTTCGAGACGTTGCAAACCGGCGAGGTGCTGTCGCGTCTAACGAGTGATACCACGCTTGTGCAGACCTTAATCGGTTCAAGCGTCTCTATCGCTTTGCGCAGTTTGGTGATGCTGATCGGTGGCATCACCATGATGCTAATCACCAGTGCTTGGTTGGCCGGCGTCATGATTGCGTTGCTGCTTGCGGTCGTGCTGCCGATCTGGACCTTGGGTCGCTACGTCAGAAAAATGTCACGCACGAGTCAGGACAAAGTCGCAGACACGAGCGCCATGGCCGGCGAGGTCTTAAATGCCGTGACCACCGTGCAGGCCTTTGTGCGCGAGCCGCATGAACAAAAACGCTATCAAGCGGCCGTCGAAATGGCGTTTACCGTTGCAAAAAAGCGCGTGGCCATGCGCTCGGTCTTAACGGCCACGACCATCCTGATGGCCTTCTCGGTGATTGTCTTTGTGCTTTGGCTGGGTGCCCAACAAGTCACCGCCGGCGTGATGTCGCTTGGCGATCTCACGCAATTTGTGCTCTATGCGGTGCTGATTGCCGGCTCTATCGGTGCCTTGTCGGAGACATGGGGTGACTTGCAGCGTGCCGCAGGTGCCACCGAGCGACTTGTGGAGCTGATGCAGGCCGCACCCGCTCTCGCGGTGAGCGCGCCTTTAACGCACCCCGCCAAACCAACAACCCGCCAGACCATTCACCGTGAATCGCCCGCCGTGGCGTTTCATGATGTGTCGTTTGCTTATGAGTCACGCCCCAACTTTTTAGCCATGGATCACTTGACCCTCACCTTGCCTCAAGGGGGACGCTATGCCTTGGTCGGGCCTTCCGGCGCTGGCAAAAGCACCTTATTTGCGACTTTGCTGCGTTTTTACCAACCGCACAGTGGACAAATAGAGGTATTTGGACAGGCGATTGATCAGTGGCCCGTCGCGCAGCTGCGCGAAATGATTGGCATCGTGCCCCAAGAACCGGTGATTTTTGCGACCAGCGCCCTAGAGAATATTCGCTATGGACGGCTAGATGCCACCGACGAAGAGGTGGTGGCCGCTGCCACCACCGCGCACGCGCATGGTTTTGTTTCAGCCCTACCCGAGGGCTACCTAAGCTTTTTAGGCGAACGCGGGGTTCGTTTATCTGGCGGCCAAAAGCAACGTATTTCTATAGCCCGAGCCATCCTTAAAAATCCCCCCATCTTGCTACTCGATGAGGCCACGAGCGCCCTTGACGCCGAGTCAGAGCGCGAAGTACAGCAAGCACTCGATACCGTCTTGCCGGGGCGCACGTCATTGACCATCGCCCATCGCTTGGCCACGGTATTGAGCGCCGACCGTATCCTGGTGCTAGATCAAGGCAACGTTTCAGAGCAAGGCACCCACACCGAGTTGATGGTGCAAGGCGGGCTTTATGCAAAGCTCGCCAAATTGCAATTTGCCTAAAGAAGCAAACGCCCCCATGTCGGGTCGGTGGTACTTTGGATGATGCGTAAATCTCCGTAAAGACTTTAATAAAAAAACTGTGATATGGTGTTTTTTTAATAAAAAAACATTTCTTTTAACAAAATGTCAGCACTAGGCTACCAATTTCTTTGCCAACACTTCAAGCTTTCGGCCCTTGAACCTAGTCACCCGTGCCGGATTGACCTGGTCCAAAAGGTAACGCAGACAGACGGGGCGCTTCTGGTTCCTGCCCGAACGGCGCCAACCCGTGCAGATCCCATCGAGCATGCCTTGTTCGCCCTCAAACATGAAGGCGTTAATCTCCAGGTATTGTCTCAAGCCCTGACCCAAATTTCATCTTATGACATGCATAACCGTGTCCGTGCTTCGCCCACTAGCCGCTACGTGCGCGTGCTCGGATTCCTGTGGGAAGCCTTTAACGGGCAGCAACTTGATGACGGTTTTGTGATTGCTGGGCCAACGGTAGACTTGTTTGATGCCAAACGCTACATCACCACGCCAGGACAGCGTAATACCCGCTGGAAGGTCAATTTCAACGGCCTAGGCTCAATGCTCTACTGTGTGACTGTCGAGCGTACGCCCTTGGTTACAGAACTGTTAGCACTGGATATTTTGCAGCGCACACACGTGTTTTTGCAAAAACTCGATCAACCGGCCACTGACAGGGCACTGTCTTGGGCGTTCATACACGAGACCGAAAGCTCGTTTGCTATCGAACGTGAGGCACCGACACAGGACAAGGCACAAGCCTTCGTGGCCCTGCTTAAACAAGCACATGCATCGCGTCGCATGGACCAGGATTACCTCGTTGAGTTACAAAACACGGCCATTACCAGCCCTTTGGATAGAGCGAGCGCGTTTCGTCACCAACAAAACTGGCTGCAAGGACCACTGCGCGGTGCCGCCGGCATTACCTACTTGCCACCCCCGCCTGAGTGGGTTGATGAGTTGATGGAAGGCGTGCTCTCGTTTGCCAACGATCTTCCTAAAACCATTGACCCTTTAGTGGCTGCTGCCATTGCGTCTTTTGGGTTTGTCTTTGTTCACCCCTTTATGGATGGCAATGGACGGCTGTCGCGCTTTTTATTTCACTACGCGTTGTGTCAATCCGGCAAACTAACCAATGGATTGCTGCTACCGATATCTGTGGCGATGAAGCGTAATGAGGCGCAATATCTGACGGCTTTACAAAGCTTTTCGATCCAGGCTCGCCAACAATGGGATGTCCGTTGGATCGACGGCGAACAATATGACTTTCGGTTCAAGGGAAAAGCGTCTCTCTATCAGTTCTGGGATGCCACACCGATGGTTGAATTTAGTCTGCAAATGGCCCAACAGGCCTTAGATAAAGACTTGCGCGAAGAAACAGATTTCCTAGCGCGATTTGATCGCGTCTATAGGACCATTGACGAGCAGTTTGACGTTCGTGGCAGCGACCTGACCACATTGGTTATCAGTAGCCTACAAAATGATGGGAGAGTCTTAAAAAGTCGTCGCAAGCAGTTTCAATTGACCGTTCAAGCAGTCGTGTTTGACGCCATTGAGGAAGTTTGCGCACAAGTGATGCACGACTGATAACTGATAGGGATGTTTGGCGTTGTCTGGCTGTGTTTGATGGTGTTTGGCGTTGTTTGATGATTTTGGTGTTTTGATGTTTTTGTTGTTGCGCGGTGATGACCGATGATCACCATCAAGACTTTCTGCTGTTTAAGCAGGAGAAAAGATGATGACCATCGATAAAGTAAGATAGGTAAATATAAGACAAGGTAAAAAAGTTCGGTTGCAAAGACCGGGCGAACGTATTCACCCGTTCATGCCTTCGCTGTCTTTAGAAACCTTTGCTAATGGCGAACAGTGCTCCCACCCGTCCGGCTGGGTGACCTTGCGTGCTCGTGAAAAAGTTATCGGCTGAAGCGCCCACCACACTTAAGTCAAATACCCAACCACTCACATCCTTGGAAATGCCCGCTTTGTAGTCGAAATAGCCGCTTAGGTTATTGCCGTCTGTGTCAACAGCATTCTTGAGTGTTTGATAACCCGCATGCAGACCAATGGCCCAACCGCTACCGAGATCAATTGAACCGTTGGCATCAAAGTAAAACGTGTTCTTTGAATCAGCACCACCGAAATAATTGGTAGGTGAGTAGTAGACTTTAAAAGAACCTGGTCCTTTTTCAAGGCCCACATACAGCTCGGTTGTGTTTGGAGAAACTTCCATACCGGCGCTCGGATAAATGTATTGAATAGCACCAACATCCAACGTCAGGCCATTACCGATATCCCCGCTCCAACCACCATAGATATCCATCTCAATGGAGGTGTCTGTGGTCCAACCCACGTTAGAGTTCCAATTGCCTATGTAGAATCCTGACGAGTGGCCCAGGTCAATACCACCCTGCACGGCTGGTTTGAAGTTGGTCTGGGTGTAACCGCGGAAGCGATAATCACTAGTCACAGCTAAGTTACCGGACAGCGTCAAGCCATTGCCGAGATCCGTTCCTTCGGCTTGGGCAGTGGCCATGGCTGCCACAAATACTGGGGCACTCAATAAGCAGACGGACAAGCGTTTAATATTCATTTGGCATTCCACGAAAAAAGTGAAGCTGGGGAAATACCCACAGCCACCCGAGAAGATCGCGGGTTTCCTTCATTAAGCACAAATCGTGCCAAATATTTTTTTATTTAAGACCCGCTAAATCGCCCTCTTTTGGGTTGTTTTTTATTTTAGATGCCTCTAAGTGGTGCGAAGCGCACCAAATGAAACCAAATGTAAGGTTGTGTAATGCTTGGCTCTGGGGTGGTTTGGCTTGTGCTTAGGCTTGTGCTTAGGCTTGTGCTTCGGCTTGTGCTTCGGCTTGTGGCTCAGCATTTGCTTCGACCTCTACGGCTTCGATTTCAGGTCCAGCCGTCGCCACCAAAGCGCTACCCAAAAAAAAAAGCCCGATCTTTAAGGGATCGGGCGATGCTTGAGATCAAGCAACCGATTTAGGCGGTCAAATCAAAACGGTCTGCGTTCATGACTTTTGTCCATGCTGCCACGAAGTCGCGAACAAATTTCTCTTGGCTGTCGTCTTGCGCATAAACCTCTGCGTAGGATCTTAAAACTGAGTTCGATCCAAACACCAAATCAACCCGCGTTGCTGTCCATTTGGCTTGACCGCTTGCGCGATCGCAGATTTCGTAGCTATTGCGACCCGTTGGCTTCCAGATGTAGGCCATGTCGGTCAGGTTCACAAAAAAGTCATTGGTCAAAGCGCCCACTCGGTCAGTAAATACACCGTGTTGAGTGCCGGCATGGTTTGTACCGAGCACGCGCATGCCACCCACCAAGACCGTCATTTCAGGGGCGGTCAAGCCAAGCAACTGGGCACGATCCAACAACATCTCTTCAGCACTGACGTCGTAGTCTTTTTTCAGCCAATTCCTAAAACCATCATGCACTGGTTCCAGCGGCTCAAAAGATTCGATATCGGTCATCTCTTGCGTCGCGTCACCACGGCCAGGAGAAAATGGCACGGCGACTTTGACGCCCGCTGCCTCGGCAGCCTTCTCAACACCCAGGTTGCCTGCCAGCACAATCACGTCGGCCACGCTGACACCGGCTTCATCGGCAATCCCTTGGAGTACCTTCAAGACCTTGCCCAATCGCTCGAGTTCATTGCCTGCCCAATCCTTTTGTGGGGCCAACCGGATACGGGCACCATTGGCACCCCCACGCATGTCCGAACCACGATAGGTCCGTGCACTGTCCCACGCGGTTGAGACCATTTCACTGACACTCAAACCACTGGCTGCAATCTTGGCTTTAACCGCTGCCACGTCGTAGTCTTGGCGTCCAGCAGGCACCGGATCTTGCCAAATCAGATCCTCCGCAGGCACTTCAGGCCCGATATAACGGGGCTTGGGTCCCATGTCACGGTGAGTCAACTTAAACCAAGCGCGTGCAAAGACATCAGCGAAATAATCCGGGTCTTTGTAGAACCGCTCAGAAATCTTAAGATATGCAGGGTCCTTGATCATCGCCATGTCCGCATCGGTCATGATGGGGTTGTAGCGAATGGAAGGATCTTCAACATCCACTGGCTTGTCTTCTTCCTTGATATTGATTGGTTCCCACTGCCAAGCACCCGCTGGGCTCTTCTTGAGCTCCCAGTCATAGGTAAAGAGCAAATAGAAATAACCGTTATCCCATTTGGTTGGGTTCGTGGTCCAAGCGCCTTCCAGGCCGCTTGAGACCGTGTCACGACCCACGCTGCGGGTGGTGTGGTTCATCCAACCCAACCCTTGCTCGTCGAGTTCAGCCCCTTCGGGCGCTGGTCCGAGCAAACTCGCATCACCATTACCGTGGCACTTACCTACCGTGTGGCCACCGGCTGTCAAAGCCACGGTCTCTTCGTCATTCATGGCCATGCGTGCAAAGGTCAAGCGAACATCATGGGCGGTGCGAAGCGGATCAGGATTGCCACCGACACCTTCGGGGTTCACGTAAATCAAACCCATTTGCACCGCGGCCAAGGGGTTTTCTAGGGACTCACGGTCCTCGCCCTCACCCTCATAGCGGGTGGCGTCTAACCATACCTTCTCCGAACCCCAATAGATATCTTCCTCGGGTTGCCAGATGTCTTCACGGCCATAGGCGAATCCGTAGGTCTTAAATCCCATCGATTCATAAGCCACATTACCGACTAAGACGATCAAATCGGCCCAACTCAGTTGATTGCCATATTTTTTCTTGATGGGCCACAACAGACGGCGCGCTTTGTCTAAATTGACGTTATCGGGCCAAGAATTCAAAGGTGCAAATCGTTGATTACCCGTGCCAGCACCACCGCGTCCATCGGCAATCCGATAAGAACCGGCAGCGTGCCACGCCATGCGAATCATCAGGCCACCGTAATGGCCCCAGTCCGCCGGCCACCACGCCTGGCTCGTGGTCAGCAACTCGGTGATGTCTTTCTTGAGTGCTTCTGTGTCGATTGACTTGACCGCCGCTCGATAATCAAAATCGGGGTCCATTGGATTCACTTTGCGATCATGTTGATGCAAAATGTCTAAATTCAGGGCGTTAGGCCACCAAGCCATCACGTTGTTTGAGGTTACGGTGTTGGCCCCGTGCATGACGGGACATTTTCCTTGGTCTGACATTGCTATCTCCTTCTTCGGTAACTAGGATGATAGATTAGCTTTATTACTATCTAATTAACAATTGTATTTGCCTATTCAGCTAATAGGCCTGTGGATACTTAGACCCTTAGACCCTTAGACCCTTAGACCCTTAGACCCTTGGACCCGGAGGCACATAAGTCCATAAGCGCATAAACACATAAGCGCTCGTGTGAAGGTGCTTATTGCCTCACACAGTCATTAGGCTATCACTGATGCGAAGCAACAACTACCCACAGAAACAACTGAACACAACTGAACTCACAACTGAACTCACAACCAAACAGGCACCCACTCATGCTGAGCACCCACACAACCCAAACAACCCACCAAGCAACAACTGACCGCTTGGCGCTGTCTATTCGGTATGGTGATATCTATGCGTGTTTTCCTGCGCGCGCCCTATTTGGTGTAACCGCATGAATGAAAGTCTGGTATTTGCTCAATTCGGTCTACTTGCCACGCTCGGCTGGCAGGTCTTTAATCGCTGGGTGTCCCTCAGTTGGGATAGCAGTGTGGCTGCCCTCTTGGCCCTGTCCATCACTTTGGCTGCTTGGACGCTCACGGTGAACCGGCCGGGTAACTTTCGTATCGTCCCCACGCCCAAAGCCGATGGACAATTGATCACCGTCGGGCCCTACCACTGGATCAGGCATCCGATGTACACCAGCCTACTGCTGCTCGCCGCCGCCGCCGCGCTTCTCATTGATGGTTGGTGGGCTTGGTTTAATTGGTCTGCCTTATTGGTGGTGCTGCTGTTCAAATCAGCGGTCGAGGAGCATTTTCTGCTTGAGCATTACCCCCAGTACCGAGACTATCAAGCGCGGTCGAAGCGATTGCTGCCTTGGATTTTTTAGTGTTTAAAACCCCTTTCTACAGCCTTTCTATGTCCTTGCTTTTAATCCACTTTCAATCCACTTTTAATCGCGTTACCATTTAAGCGCACATGTTCATGAGGTAAGCCACCATGTCACTGAATTGCCGACTCGGAGATTTAGCTATCACGGTCAACTGCGATATCCCAGAAAACCTTGGGCGCATTGTGCGTGTGATCGACTCTCATGGACTCGAAGACTGGACCGGTCACGGTCCCATGCATACTTGGGAAGTACAGACCCTGTCTGAGACGGATTCACTGACCTACATCATCAAAGGCCGCCTAACATTCAAGTGCCGGGGCCCTGTGCCCGATGCTTTCTTGCGCCCGCTTAACCCGCCTGCCGACGAACACGCGCTCGAAGAGACAGTGCCCGCTCAGCAGCTACCGGCTTAACCGCGCTTTCTCTGCTTGATCGGTCTCTCTATCAACTGCTCGACAATCGCCAAGCCCCTCGTCGGGCTAAGCCCGTGACATTAGCCGCGAGTTGTTATCATCAAGAAAATGAAATGATTGGTGAATCAATGATTTCTGAATCAATGACTGCTGAATCAATGCTTGCTTCAGGATCCCTCCAGGATTGATTTAGCAGTGTTTGCTTTAAAAATTTGCTTAAAAAAGATTTCTCCAATGCGGCCGACCTCTGTGACGTTGGTCGCATTCACCATTGACGGCCATTGACGGCTTTAGGGAGTGCGCTGTGCAAAAGTATCAAGTATGGATAGATGGTCAATGGGCTGATCCCGCAAGCGGGCAATGGCTAGAAACGATGAACCCCTACACAGCCGAGCCCTGGGCATTGATTCCCCGTTGTAACGCTGAAGATGCCGATCGGGCTGTGCAAGCGGCCTACAACGCCTATGACAAGGGCCCTTGGGCCGAGATGACCGCGACCCAACGTGGCGCGCTACTGCGTAAGCTAGGCGACCTGATCTCAGAGAACGCTGAATGGTTGGCTGACATTGAGGTGCGCGATAACGGCAAGTTAAAAGCCGAAATGTATGGGCAAACCCAATACATGCCGCAGTGGTACTACTACTTTGGTGGCTTGGCCGACAAAATAGAAGGCGCGGTGATTCCCATCGACAAACCGGGCATGTTTAATTTCACGCACCACGAACCGTTGGGCGTTGTCACGATCATCACCCCCTGGAACTCGCCTTTGCTATTGACCACATGGAAGCTGGCGCCCGCGTTAGCAGCCGGCAACACGGTGGTCATCAAGCCCTCGGAGTACACGTCGGCCTCGATTCTGGCGTTCATGAGCTTGGTCGAGCGGGCCGGGTTTCCAAAAGGCGTGGTTAACGTTGTCACGGGCTACGGCCATGAGGTTGGAAGTGCATTGGTCGAGCACCCCAAGGTGGCTCGCGTGGCCTTCACCGGCGGCGAGGCAGGTGGCATTAAGGTCTATGAGGCCGCTGCCCGTGGCTTAAAGCCGGTGTCGTTAGAACTTGGTGGCAAATCGCCCAATATTATTTTTGAAGATGCTGACATTGATAACGCCGTCAAAGGGGCGGTGTCGGGCATTTTTGCGGCCACGGGGCAAACCTGTTTGGCAGGCTCCCGTCTATTGGTGCACGAGAGCATTCATGATGAGGTGGTCGAAAAATTATTGGCCCTCGCCAAAACCGCCAACATGGGCGACCCCATGTCACCACAGACCCAAGTGGGACCGGTGACAACCAAGCCCCAATTTGAAAAAATCCTCTCCTACATTGATATTGCCAAACAGGATGGGGCAACTTGCGTCTTAGGTGGGCAAGTCGCTGCGGGTCAAAACACGCAAGGCTGGTTTATCGAGCCCACCATCTTCACCGGCGTCACCAACAACATGCGTATCGCCCAAGAAGAAGTGTTTGGGCCGATTCTGTCTATCATCAAATTCAAGACCGATGAAGAGGCGGTTGAAATCGCCAACGACGTCTTGTATGGCTTGGCAGCTGGCGTGTGGACGCAGAACATTGCCCGGGCCTTGACGATGTCTAAACGCATTCGCGCGGGTACGGTGTGGGTCAATGCTTATCGTGTGGTGAGCTATATGTCGCCCTTTGGTGGCTACAAGCGCTCCGGTCTCGGCCGAGAAAACGGACAAGCCATGATCTACGAATATCTGCAAACCAAAAGTGTCTGGATCAACACCAACAAAGACATCGCCAACCCATTTGTGATGGGGTGATGTACCGCGTGCCCTTGAGATGAATCTGGCGTGAGAGATACCCCAAGAAAAGAACCCACGCCCTCTTATCACCGCGCTGACTGGCAGGTGATCAAGGATCTGTGGCCCTACCTCATGGCCTACAAAGGTCGGGTGGTGCTTGCGCTCGCCTTCATGGTGCTCGCTAAGTTTGCCAACCTTGGCGTGCCTGTCTTACTCAAGGAAATGATTGACACGCTTGATGTCAATACAGTGGCCGGCGCCGCCCTGGTGGTGCCGATCGGACTGGTCGTGGGTTACGGGCTCTTGCGCCTATCGACCTCTATTTTTACCGAACTGCGTGAAGCGTTGTTTGCGCGCGTCACGCAACATGCGGTGCGCCAAATCGCACTGAACGTTTTTAACCACCTCCATCGCCTGTCGTTGCGCTTTCACCTTGGGAGGCAAACGGGTGGCGTCAGTCGCGACATCGAACGCGGCACACGGGCCATACAGACGTTGGTGTCGTTCTCGCTCTACAGCATCTTCCCGACCTTTATCGAGTTCGCCCTGGTCCTGGGCTACCTCTGGTATTTCTACGATATCTGGTTCTCTTTGGTCACCCTCATCGCACTCACTCTATACATTATTTTTACAGTGATGGTGACAGAGTGGCGCACGCAGCTGCGGCGCACCATGAACGACCTTGACACGAGGGCCAACCAAAAAGCGATCGACTCGTTGTTGAACTTTGAAACCGTCAAATACTTTGCCAACGAAGCATATGAAGCGCGTCGTTATGACGAAAGCCTGCAGCAATATCAAAAAGCGGCAGTGCTCTCACAAAAGACCTTGGCGGGCTTAAACCTCGGGCAGCAAATCATCATCACCACTGGCCTGGTCCTGATCATCTGGCGCGCCGCTGCGGGCGTGGCAGATGGCAGCCTGACCTTGGGTGATTTGGTGCTGGTGAACACCTTGATGATTCAGCTCTACATGCCACTGAACTTTCTAGGAGTGGTGTATCGAGAGCTTAAGCAATCCACCGCGGACATTGATCGGATGTTTGATCTGCTGAAAGAAAACGAGGAAATTGCCGACAGTCCAAACGCCAAACCGCTGGTGGTCAGCGACCCTAGCATCGGGCCGACAGTTGTGTTTGATCACGTGGCGTTCTCTTATGACAGCAGGCGCACGATCCTGCACGACTTTTCTTTGACGATTCCAGCCGGCACCACCACCGCCGTCGTGGGCCACACCGGTGCCGGCAAAAGCACCCTGTCTCGCCTGCTATTTCGGTTCTACGATATCAAAGCAGGACGCTTGCTAATCGATAACCAAGACATCCGTGACATCACCCAAACCAGCTTGCGTAAGGCCGTTGGTATCGTGCCACAAGACACGGTATTGTTTAATGACACCATCGCCTACAACATCCGTTACGGCCAGCCCGACGCCACCGATGCGCAGGTACGTGAAGCCGCGCGTGCCGCCCAATTGGATGGCTTTATCGCCCAACTGCCTGACGGCTACGAGACATCGGTTGGTGAGCGCGGGCTCAAACTATCGGGTGGTGAAAAACAACGGTTGGCGATTGCGCGAACCTTGCTCAAGCATCCGGCCTTCTTGATATTTGACGAAGCCACTTCAGCGCTAGACTCGCGAACCGAGCGGGCTTTACAAGGTGAACTTAAAAAGTTGGCGCGCAATCGCTCAACGCTCATCATTGCTCACCGCTTATCCACCGTGGTGCACGCTGATCAAATCATCGTGATGGATCAAGGACGAATCGTGGAACGTGGGACCCACCAGGGGTTAATGGCCGCCGGTGGTGTCTATGCGGGCCTATGGGATCTGCAAAAACAACAGAGTCAGTCCGCTGCTGATAGATGACTGGGCTGACTGGGCTGAGAGAGCTAATCGATCAAAGTGAACTAGACGCTTTCTCACCGCTTTCTAGCCGCTTTCTAGCCGAGGGATAAAAAACACTTCGCAACCAGGCGGCAGCGGTTGCGTGTAGATGATCTCGTGAATCACACCGTCGATGGCAACCGCGGTGTCTTCTTCGAGCACCTCACCAATGCCAGGAAAGCGCTCATTCAAAGCGCGCAACACGCCACGCATATTGCTCACCGATAACTCAAGCGTGAGCTCGCTATCGGTGTAAGGCGGCAACGCCCCCGTGAGCGTGACGCGCACGGGGGCTGTGTTTGCGGTGACCGCTGGTCCTGAGTCAGATCCTGAATCAGGCACTGACGGTCTCACTAGGGGTTTTACTGGCGGCGGCTTCATCGAGCGCGGCCAACACCACGGGCGGTGACATCGGTAACGCATGTTGACGCACGCCCGTGGCACCACGCAAAGCGTTTGCCACCGCGGCCATGACCGGCACAATATTGACCTCACCGGCCCCTTTCACACCAAAGGGGTGATTGGGGTTCGGGACCTCCACAATAACCGCATCGATCATCGGTAAATCAGAGGCCACGGGCACACGGTAATCGAGATAGCCGGTGTTTTGTAGTTGCCCTTTGTCGTTGTAAATATAGGTTTCGTTAAGCGCCCAGCCGATGCCTTGCACCACGCCACCTTGTATTTGTCCTTCGACATAGCTTGGGTGAATCGCCCGCCCAACGTCTTGAGCCGCCACATAACGCAAGATCTTGACGGCACCGGTTTCAGGGTCGACCTCGACGTCACAAAACTGCGTCGAGAAACCTGGCGCTTGACCGCCGGCATTCAAAGCCACTTCAGCCACGATCGGTCCACCAGTGACAGCCCGTTTGGCAGCAATGTCCTTGAAGGTAAGCGGTGGTTTGCTGTCTGCCACATCATCTGCGAGGTGGGCGGCGCCGTCTTTCCAGATGACTGAATCGACGTCCACATCCCAAATCATGGCCGCTCGGGCACTCATGTCCTCAACGATTTTGTCACAGGCTTGAACCACGGCCATACCAGTGGCAAACGTCACTCTTGACCCGCCGGTCACATGGTTATAGCCAATCGAGGCTGTATCAGAAACGGTTGAGCGCACGTTGTCATAAGGCACGCCCAGCGTCTCGGCAGCCATCAGTGCCATCGAGGCGCGTGAACCGCCAATGTCCATACTGCCTGAGGCGATGCCGACGGAGCCATCTTCGCTGACATGAACAGTCACCGCGGACTCACCACCACCGTTGAACCAAAAGCCTGACGCCACGCCGCGGCCTTGGTTTTTACCCAGGGGGACTTTATAGGCGGGGTGATCCATCAAGGCTTGGATGGTCTCTTTGAATCCATCATAGCCGTGCTTGGGTCCCCAAATTGTGGGAGAGCCCGCCTGAACGGCATTCTTTAAGCGCATGGCCAAAGGATCCATGCCAATGCGGCGAGCAAGTTCGTCCACCACACTTTCGACCGCAAAAGCCGCAATCGGCGAGCCTGGTGCGCGATAAGCCACGGCCTTGGGACGGTTGCAAACCACATCAAAGCCAATCGCACGGGCATGCTCAATCTCATAAACGGAGAAAGCGCACATCGCCGCATTCATCACTGGCGAACCAGGAAAAGCACCGGCTTGTAGTTTAAAAAGGCCATCGGCGGCAACGATCTTGCCGTCTTTGGTTACGCCCATCTTGACGGTCATCGAGGCCCCAGAAGTTGGCCCGGTGGCCCTAAACAACTCTTCGCGGCTCATCACCATCTTGACCGGATAACCGGACTTCTTAGAAAGCAAGGCGGCGAGGGGTTCTAGATAAACCACGGTCTTGCCACCAAACCCACCACCAATTTCAGCCGGATGTACCAACAAATCGCTGATATTCATGCCCAACAGCTTGGCTGTGTAGGCACGAACCATGAAATGCCCTTGGCTTGAAGACCACAATTCACATTGGCCGTCGGCCCCAAATCGCGCCAAGGCCGCATGCGACTCAATGTAGCCTTGGTGCACGGGCTCAGTGGTGAAACTCATCTCCACCACTTCATCTGCCATCGCAAAACCCACCTCCAAATCGCCGGCTTTGAATTCCGAGCGCCTCGCCACGTTAGAAGGCTTGGTGGGTGCAGGGGTCACGCCGCGGGTGATCATGTCGTCAAACAGCAAAGGCGCATCTTCCTTCATGGCATCGTCGACATTGATCACATGCGGTAAAACTTCATAATCCACCTTGATCAATGCCAATGCTTCGCTGGCAATCGTCGGTGAGATCGCGGCCACGGCGGCCACCGCATGACCATCGTAGAGGACTTTTTCACGGGCCATCACGTTGCGCGTCATGTGCCAGTAGTTGACTTGTACGCGATCCGGGCCAATGTAATTAAAGGGCTGATCGGGAATATCCTCTCCTACCAACACCGCTTTGACGCCTGCCAAGGCCTCGGCCGCTGAGGTGTCAATCGAGAGAATGCGCGCATGGGCGTGTGGCGAGCGCAGGACTTTGCCCCACAACATGCCAGGCAACGAATAATCGGCACCATACTGCGCTTGACCTGTGACCTTGGGCACCCCATCGGGACGCACGGGGCGCGTGCCGACGACTTTCAGGTCCGTGTCAGGGGCTTGTGTTTTTTTGAGCATGATTAGGCTCCTCTCATTTCGCGAGCCGCATCGAGCACTGCATCAACAATCTTGTTGTAGCCGGTGCAACGGCATAAATTACCCGCTAACCAATAACGAACCTCTTCTTCGGTCGGGTCGGGGTTTCGGGCCAGTAAGGCCTTAGATGCCACCAGCACGCCAGGGGTACAAATACCGCACTGTAGAGCGGCGTGCTCTAAGAACTTGCGCTGCAATGGATGCAGGTGGTCGCCCTGAGCCATGCCTTCAATGGTTTGGATTGATTTGCCTTGGGCTTCAACACCCAAAACCAAACAGGAACACACCAAGTCGTCATTGATCGTCACGCTACAAGCGCCGCAGTCACCAGAGCCGCAACCTTCTTTGGTACCCGTCATATCTAATTCATCGCGCAACACATCCATTAAGCTTTGTTGCGTCTCACACAAAAACTCAACCGCTTCGCCGTTGATTGTTGTGGTCACATGATGCTTCGCCATTTTAGTGATTCTCCTTAGCCCGTTGCAGCGCTTTGAGCGCCGTGCGGCGTGCCATCACACCGGTTACTTTGGTTCGAAAAACTTTTGTGCCTCGCTTGTCGTCAATGGGTGTGGCTGCGGCACTCGCCAAAGCAGCCATCTTATTGAGTGCGGCTTCATCTAGGGTCGTGCCGATGAGGGCCTGAGCCGCCTCGGGCACAACCATTGCCTTGGCCGAAACCGCGCCTAAACAAACGCGTGCATCGGTACAGACCCCCTTGTCATTTAAGGTCACACTCACACCGGCCCCAACCACTGCGATATCCATCTCGGTACGGGGCGTAAACCGCATATAGGCGCTGCCACTGTTGGCGGGTTGTGTGGGAAAGAACAAGGAAACCAACAACTCGCCGGACTCCAAACAGGTTTTACCGGGGCTCACGGGGACTTGTTCGACGGGGATCTCGCGCCGCCCATTGGGTCCTTCAATGCTGGCGATGGCACCAACCGCCATCATCGCTGGCACACTGTCGGCCGCAGGCGACGCATTGCAAAGATTGCCTCCCATGCTGGCCCGACTACGCACTTGGATCGAACCGATCCAGTTCGCGCCATCGACAACACCGGGAAAGGCAGCAGCAAAACCTTTATTACCGGCCAAGTCCATGCAAGCAACCGCCGCACCGACTCGCCATCCGCCTGGCTCTTGACGCACCGAGACGATCTCGTCGATGCCCTTGATATCCACAATCAAGCCCGCTTTTAAGCGTCCTGACCGCATTTGAACGATTAGGTCGGTTCCGCCGGCTAACACCCTTGCCGGAACCTGCGCGCTCGAGAGCAATACAGCCGCTTCTTTGGCGCTACTTGGTGTCTCAAAACGTACTTCCGTTGTCATCGTATTCCCCCATCGGATGGGGTTTTGTCGGCTTTATCCGTACAAAACCATAAAGTCATTCTATGCCACTGACCGACCCTCTGCCCAGCCCCCTATTTCAAATAGGGTTTTGCAAAATGGAAAGCATACTTTGCTACTATCACTAGAGACCAGTTATTTTTGTCACCCATTGAATTCAAAGGACTTTCTATGACACTGAAGGACAAAGTTGCCCTCGTGACAGGTGCGGCGAGCGGCATTGGCAAAGAATGTGCCATCGAGATGGCCAAAGCGGGTGCGCATATCGTCATCGCCGATCTGAATCTGGAAGGGGCGCAGTCGGTTGCCAAGGAAATCGAAGGCCTTGGCGTCAAGGCGATGGGCGTGGGCATGGACGTCACCAGCGAGGAGCAAGTCAACGCCGGTATTGAAGAGGCCGTGAACAAGCTCGGTAGTATCGACGTGTTGGTGTCCAACGCCGGCATTCAAATCGTGCACCCTATCGAAGACTTTCCGTTTGCCGATTGGAAAAAAATGCTGGCTATCCACTTGGACGGCGCCTTTTTAACGACGCAGGCCGCGATCAAGCACATGTACGCCAGCGGCCGCGGCGGATCCATCATCTATATGGGTTCGGTCCACTCGCATGAAGCCTCCAAACTAAAGTCTGCTTACGTGACCGCCAAACATGGCCTGTTGGGCTTAGCTCGCGTGGTTGCCAAGGAAGGCGCTACCAAAAATGTCCGTGCTTATGTGGTGTGCCCCGGTTTTGTGCGCACGCCATTGGTAGACAAGCAAATTCCGGAACAAGCCAAAAGCTTGGGCATTACCGAAGACGAAGTCATCAAAAACGTCATGCTCGGTCAAACGGCCGATGGTATTTTTACGACCACGCAAGACGTCGCCTCTGTTGTAACCTTTCTGGCAGGCTTCCCAACGGCGGCCATGACGGGTCAGTCGTTCGTTGTCAGCCATGGGTGGTATATGCAATAAGTGCTGGCAGTGATTGTTGTCAGTGCTTGTTAACAGAACGCGTAGGCCACCCATTTAGGCCATCACACACCACGCAAGAGCGGGTCATATGATTGATTCTCATGTTTTTCCCCTAACCGGGCTGCGCGCAGGCATCGCTGAACTCGTGAGCGGTTTTGGTAGTGGTCAGAGCGAAATTGATCTGGTCACGGATAACCTCATCGCTGCTAATTTAACTGGACATGACTCCCATGGCGTGGGCATGTTGCCACGCTACGTGGACGCTTACTTGGAAGGGGGTTTGAAGCCGAATGCCCACATCCAAACCCGGATTGATCACCAAACGCTTGTGGGCCTTGATGGCGACACCGGGTTTGGCCAAGTGGTCGGTCATGAAATGATGCTGTTGGGTATCGAACGCACCAAAACCCATGGCAGCTGCATTTTGGCGCTGGGCAATGCCCATCACCTGTGTCGCATTGGCGCGTGGGCGGAAATGGCCGTGGCACACGATTTCATTGCCATTCATTTTGTGAGCGTGCTGTCGCGCCCGGTTGTGGCGCCATGGAATGGGGCCGACGCCCGGTTTGGAACCAACCCGTTTTGCGTGGGTATTCCTATCGAGGGTCAAGCACCGGTGATTTTGGACTTGGCCACGAGCGTGATTGCGCAAGGCAAGGCCCGCGTGGCCTTCAACAAAGGTGAGTCGTTACAACCTGGTCAGATGATCGACGACAAAGGCCAACCCACCACCGATCCTGCCTTTGCCGTACACCCGCCGATGGGCGCATTACGAACCTTTGGCGAGCACAAGGGATTTGGTTTGGCATTGGTGTGCGAGCTCTTGGGCGGTGCCTTGGCCAACGCCATGACCCTGCGCGAGCGTCCCGACAGAAGTCAAATCTTAAATGGCATGTTGACCATCATCTTGGATCCCAAGCAGTTGGCGCAAGGCAACCAATTCGTCCAAGAATCCAAGGCTTTTATCGACTGGGTCAAAGCCTCACCGGCCATGGCCGATACCGAAGGCGTCAAAATCGCTGGCGAACCGGAACGTCAAACCCGCCTTACCCGAGAGTCAGAAGGCATACCCGTGGACCGAAACACATGGCGCGATATTTTGCTGGCCGCTGAAAAGCTCGGCCGCGATCCCGCCTTGATCCAACGGCTTGCCCTCGGGAAGTGAAGGTTTGCTGCGTTGGCTTGGGGTTCAGTGTGCTTGAACGCACTTAGGTTGACTCTTTGCGCATGAAGGCCGAACGGGTGCAAAGACAAATCACATCGCCATGCTGGTTGATGCCCTTGTGCTCAAACTCAACGATGCCTGCATTCGGTCTCGATTTGCTTTCCCGTAACGATTTCACTGTGGTTTCAACGCGAACCGTGTCGCCGTGGAAAACGGGATTGGGAAACTGCGTGTCTTTCATGCCCAAGTTTGCAATCGTTGTCCCCAGTGTGGTGTCATAGACCGAGATGCCAATCACCAAGCCCAGCGTAAAGAGGCTATTGACCAAGGGCTGACCAAATTCTGTGCCTTTTGCAAATTCAAAGTCAATGTGCAGCGGCTGCGGGTTCATGGTCATGTTGCAAAACAGCATGTTGTCCGCCTCGGTGATGCTGCGCCTCAACTCGTGCTTAAAGACCTGCCCCACTTCAAACGCTTCAAAATAAAGTCCAGCCATGATTTTTCTTTGTCCTTTCTCGAATCAGTAGGACTTAGGCAGCCCTAAAACCCGCTCAGCGATGTAGCACATCACCAGTTGCGGACTCACCGGTGCGATGCGCGCAATCAGCACCTCTCGCAAGTAGCGTTCAACATGGTATTCCTTGGCATAACCAAACCCGCCGTGCGTCATGACGGCTTGCTGACAGGCGTTAAAACCGGCTTCACCGGCCAAATACTTGGCGGCATTGGCTTGCGCGCCGCAGGGTTTGCCTTGGTCAAACAAACTAGCCGCTTGAAACACCATCAAATTGGCCGCCTCAAGCTCCATCCAATTCACCGCTAACGGATGTTGAATGGATTGGTTTTGACCAATGGGCCTATTAAATACCACGCGCTCTTTGGCGTAGTTTGCAGCCCGGCTAAGCGCTACTTTACCCAAACCAACCGCCTCAGCGGCAATCAAGATGCGCTCGGCGTTCATGCCATGCATGATGTAACGAAAACCTTTGCCCTCTTCCCCAATCAGGTCTTGGACGGGCACTTTCAAACCATCGATGAACAGTTCGTTGGAATCGACGGCTTTGCGTCCCATTTTTGGGATTTCGCGCGCAGTGACAAAGCGGCGGTCAAGGTCGGTGTAAAAAAGACTCAATCCATCGGTCGCGCTAGTACATGCCTCAAGCGGTGTGGTGCGCGCCAAAATCAACATCTTGTCAGCCACTTGCGCCGTGGAGATCCACACTTTGGTGCCACTCATTAAATAATGATCGCCTTTGAATTCGGCCTTCACTTTCAGCTGTGTGGTGTTCAGACCCGTGTTTGGTTCCGTGACCGCAAAACACGACTTCTCGCGACCGTCAATCAAGGGGGGCAGCATGCGCTGCTTTTGTTCTTCGGTGGCAAATTGCACCACCGGATTCAATCCAAAAATGTTCATGTGCACGGCGGACGCCCCACTCATGCCAGCCCCACTCTCGCTGATGGTTTGCATCATGATGGTGGCTTCGGTCATGCCCAAACCTGAGCCGCCGTAAGCGGTCGGGATACAAATACCGAGCCAACCACCTTGAGCCAGGGCTTGGTGTAATTCGTGCGGGAAACCGCCTTCGTTATCTCGTTTTAACCAATAGTGCTCATCAAAGGGTTCACAAACTTTTTCAATGGCTTCTTTGATGCTTAATTGGTCATCGTCAAATGAAAACTCCATCAATCTCCTCGAATTTTTTCCGTGTGTGAGCACATCTTGAAACGAGTTTACCCCACGGCGAACCCCACGGTGGACCCCGCGGTGGACCTCGTAGAACCTAAGAATTTAGGCCCAACTCGGGTTGGCAACGTGGTGATATTTGGCTGGTGCTGCTTTGCCGCTTAAGAGCCAGCAGGCGTTTGGGCTTTCAAACGCGCAATCTCGACTTTGGCTTCATCAGCCTCAGTACGCAATCGCTGCAGCTCCTCGGGCGAGGTGCGCTCGGGGTTGGAATAATCCCATTTCCAATCGTGGTCTTCTGACCAGCGTTGGGGCGACTGCACTGTGGTTCTTGGGCCAGGTGCTGAGACCAGCAACGCCAAGGCCAAATCCAAGGTTTGGCGTTGCGACGCACTGTCGTGCGGCTTGCCGGCTGCGTTCCCAAGCGGGAAGTCACTAAACAAGAGCCGTGGCACGCCGCAATATTCAGGTATGTCTTTCGCGCACCCCATCAGCACCGTGGCAATGCCATTTGCCTCTAAGTAACGCGCCACGAGACTCAAGGTCTGATGGCAAACCGGGCAATTGGCAACGAGCAGCGCGGCATCGGCGCCATCGGCC
>Ga0208414_1000296_pt1 | contig 56030 bp, 36 predicted proteins | sample AntAceMetag02UKE_FD_184770 | JGI IMG/M metagenome (GOLD analysis project Ga0208414, IMG submission 184770) | Saline lake microbial communities from Ace Lake, Antarctica - Antarctic Ace Lake Metagenome 02UKE (SPAdes) (version 2) | ecosystem: Environmental > Aquatic > Non-marine Saline and... | reverse complement strand
AGCAATGTTGATTATCCATAACGTAAATGAAGCAGAAATAATACCGATTGTATTTTCTGAAATTCCAGATAAAACTGCAATAGAAACACCTTCTCTTATCCCCAATTCGGATAATGCGATAGTTGGTACGATTGCTAGAGTCAAATATATAATTGGAATATGAACAATACTAAAAAGGCTATTAAGTTCTACGTTGTAAAAAGTTAGGATGGCTGTAAATTGAATAAAGAAAATAAAATATCTCAAAATGCTATTTCCAATAAGTGGTGTTAGTGTACTTCTTGATATCGCAACTTTAAGCTCAGGTTCTTTTATGATTTTTTTTAACCACTTTATGTTAGAAATGAATTTCAGAAGTCTAGTCGAACGAGTGTAGAATAGTAAAACTAAAATAGCGAAAGCAGCTAATATGATTTGCACTAGGATTACTATAAAACTAGTTTCGAAGATTAAGTAATAAGGTATTAATCCTATGAGGCAGATAGATCCAATAACAAGTGTTATAGTAAGTTGAGATAAACTGCAAATGGCGTTAGAAAAAACACCTTGTGTTCTGAATCCTTCGGGAAGAGTTAATACTCGACCGGCGAATTCTCCTATTCGATTTGGGGTAAATATTCCTAATGCTACACCAGCAAGAACTGACTTAATAGAAGATATGCGAGAAATTGGATGAATTTTCCGTAAAGAGATTGACCATTTTTTACTTTCAATAAACCAATTTAGGGGCATTAGGATAATTACAAAAGTAAGCCATATCAAATTTTCATATTCTGAAAATATAGAATATTGAAAGTCAATAATTTCTGCAGATGAGTAGTGATTTAACGATTTAGAGACAACCCAGTAAAACACAGCTACAACTATCAAAATTTTAATGGCAAAAAATATATAGCTACGTTTTGATGAATTCACTTCTTGTTTTTAAAATATTATCTTAACCGCTTCAAAAGTATAGCTTGAATAGATAAATGGAAGATAAAATAATTCTAGGTATGGATCCCGGAACATCGTTAATGGGATATGGAATTGTGCATGTTAAGAATAAGAAACTGCATTTGGTTACTATGGGTGTCATTCATCTAAGTAAGCTACCTGAACACTCAGATAAACTTAAGCGAATATTTGAACGAACCCTCCAGCTTATCGATACTTACAACCCGGATGAGTTTGCTGTTGAAGCACCATTTTACGGTAAAAATGTCCAATCGATGCTAAAGTTAGGTAGAGCTCAAGGAGTGTCAATGGCTGCGGCGTTGTACCGAGATATTCCTATCATGGAATATGCGCCTAGAAAAATAAAGCAATCTATTACTGGGAACGGTAACGCCAGTAAAGAGCAAGTTGCGGCGATGTTAAAGTCACTATTGAAGATTGAGGAAATGCCTAAGCATCTAGATGCAACTGATGGTTTGGCTGCAGCTGTTTGTCACTATTTTCAAGGGGGTGCAGGTACAGGAGAGAAGAAGTACACTGGTTGGGAGTCTTTCGTTAAGAATAACCCTAAAAAGGCACGCTAGAGGTAAGCTTTAATTTGAGCCACAATGGATTCAAATTCTACGGTAGAAAAAGATCTTTTTAGTTGATCAAAGTTCATATCCTTTTCTGCGTTAATTGGAATTAAATGAATATGCGCATGGGGAACCTCTAGTCCAATTACAGACATCCCTATTCTGTTACAAGGAAAAGCTTTCTTTATTGCAATAGACATTACCTTGGTATATGCCAAAAGTTCTAAATAGGCTTTATCATCCAAATCAAATAGTTGATCAACTTCAGTTTTGGGCACTACTAGAACATGACCTTTTTGAAGAGGATTAATATCTAAGAAACTGAAACAGTATTCATTTTCAGCTATTTTATAACAAGGTATATCACCTCGAATTATTTTGGTGAAAATTGAAGCCACTACCTGGTTATATCCAATATCTTGAAATTAAGCTGGCCTGCAGGAATTATAACTTCTGCAATTTCATCCTTTGCTTTTCCTAAAAGACCTTTACCGATAGGGGAGTCAACGCTAATTTTACCAGCTTTAAGATCTTGTTCGTTCTCTGCAACCAAAGTGTAAACCATTTTGGTTTTGTTCGCCTGATTTTCGATAGTAACCTTGGATAGAATACGCACTTTGGAGTTATCCATGATACTCTCATCAACAATACGCGCATTTGAAATCAAATTTTCCAGCTGGCTAATTTTCAGCTCAAGAAGACCTTGGGCTTCCTTTGCTGCGTCGTATTCAGCATTTTCGGATAAATCACCTTTATCTCTTGCTTCTCCAATTTGCTGAGAGATACTAGGTCTTTCAATTGTTTTTAAATGGTGAACTTCGTCACGTATATTTTGTAACCCTTCTTCGGTATAATAAGCAACTTTAGACATAATTACTTGATTTTAGAATGTGATATAAATGAAAAAATGGAATCCTGATTCAGGATTCCATCAATAAAATAATATTCGATTTAACTTCTATAGGTTCAAACGCAATCCAAATAAATGATTTCCACCATAAGGATTAGTAAAGACATATGAGTAATCAATCGCAATTGTAGTTCCGTTTTCATTGATTGGATAAACAAAGCTCAGCCCTGCAGAAGGTCCTGTATACATTGTAGACCGATCATTAGTTGAGAAAATCCCTTGCTCATACATCAAACCTACTCTACCCATTAGCATTTCTCGCCATGCATATTCAGCACCTACTCTCAATTCATCTTTACCAAAAGATTTAGACACAAATGTTCCTGCAGGTGTTATCCTGTGTTCTGTTTTTTCGCTTTTACCTGAAGTATCGCTGACAGAGCCTACATAAAAGTCATAAGCCACTCCCATGTTTAATTCAGCAGGCATTTCAAATGCTTCTGATCTCTGGTTAAAAGTAAATTCCTTATCCTCAAAATCTGTTTTTACAGAAAGTCCATTACCCTCAAATTTTAATTTAGGTCCAATATTTCTTAAAGCAATTCCAAATTTCAGGTTATCGTCTTTACCGGTGACATATCTAATTCCAATATCAAAAGCAACACCTTGAGTTTTAACATCTGTAATAGATTCTGAAATCATTTTTACTGCAATACCAGCATAAATACTGTTCGAGAATGCTCTTGCGTATGCTAAGTTTAAATTGAGAAATTGTGGAGCATATACTCCAATTCCACCTTCTGGATTATCTTCAGTGGTTACATCGATATCCCCAAAAGCCATATTCGTGATTGAAAATCCAATAACATTTCCCTCACCTACTTTTTGAGCAAGTCCAAATGTGTTAATATTAGAAGCACCACCCATAAATCTCGTAAAGCCATATTGAATTTCAGTTTTAGGCGTAAATGCCAATCCTGAAATATTAGAAGCTAAAGATTCCAATCCAATTACAGAGGTTGAATTAGCATTTGCGAATCCAGCACTCCTAGTCCAAGGATTAATAGATAATTCATTGGCCCCATTTTGTCCAATTCGATCTTTATTACCTGCAAAAGCTGCGCTCGATAATAACAAACTAAAAAACATCAACAGGAATAAAGTATTATTATGTCTATTTCTCATCATATCTTGATTATTCTCCCTAAACAATAATTCTAAAAGTTATCTAAATCAACTGGTCTCATAACAGCCATCCATTTAAGAATAGTCTCGCCAATTCCAGGAGCGTCAATATGGTATATATACATACCAGAAGCAATAGGAACACGTGACTGATTTTTCAAGTCCCATTCTAAGAATGTTATTGTATCGTCATCTTTCTCTAATGTTCTAACCAACGTGCCATTGATAGTATAAACTCTTACTGTAACAGTTTTAGGTAAATTAGTAATAATGATTCTATTATCCAATTTACTAGTCTCATACTTACTGTAAGCATAATATGGATTTGGAACAATTTTAATATTCTCTAGTGCATCTTTAGCAACTGTTTGACTATTAAAAGTAGGTTGCATTCCATCTAAAGAAAATGTGTACATCGGCATTCCACCATTTGTTTGTTCGATTAAAACAGAATCTAGATCAGTACCAGCTCTGCCATTTTTATACTCTAAGGTATAGTTTGTAGCCTCTTTAGGACTAATGGTCATGCCTCTTTTGTAGACGGTCGTGTCATTAAGTGTATCACTAAAACTATTCACATCGATTACTTTAACAGGTCCTGCATTCACATAATAGCTTTTCCCAGCTTCAAGTGTCGCGTTAGCTTCAATTGGATCGCCAATACCCCAAGCTTGATATTCTTGTTGCACTCTCAATCTTATTGTTACATCGGTACTCATGAACTCCTGACCTTCTTCCAATAGCGGATTTACAACCCACATTCCAGCACGAAATACGTTAGCTGCATTATTATGCAGTAAAGTATCTTCTTTCTTGAACCTTGGATCAAGATAACCTCTAACATCTTTAAGTTTAGCAGCCATCCATTTACCAGCATCATAACGAGGCATTCTATTTTCTGGATTATTGTAATTTAAATCCAAGAAGAATTTTGCTCTGTTGTAATCAGCAGCAGAATAATCATCAAAATTGATAATTTCATCTTCTACAGCATTATTCCTAAATACATAGATAATGTGTTTTCCACCGCCTCTAAATTCTCTTCTTGGTCCTTCAAACTCCGTTGAAGTTGGATTCCAGATCATATCTCGACCATTTTCTTCGATAAGGTAAGAATCTTCTCCAAAAGCCATGTTTAATCGTTCTCCTGTTTCTACGTCAATTGCGTAACCAGGGAACCAGCCCATTCCTTTTGACGCTATGTAATTAGGGTCACTTGAATTCATACTACCCGCTGCAGTCGTATCTTGAGCAGGATTACCTTCCTTATCCACAGAAGCAGCATCACGAAGTTGACCTCGTATAGCATTTCCTTCACTTTCAGATATTGTATCCCTCATTTCTATTACAGGACAACGTGACCAATGGTCTTTGTTATCTGTAATAACAATGTTTACACCATGCAGATAATTCAATTGATTGATAGAATCAGCAGGAATAAATAGTTGTTGAACTCTATCTGAATCACTTTGTCTGTCTATTCCTCTAATGTCATATTGCCATAAGTGTCCAGCGCCAAAAATTGGAGAACCAATACTTAATTTAACTTCAGCTTGTAAATAGCCAGGTACTGGCCCATTCGCAGATTTGTATGAGGTCATTCTGAACGGAGCAATTGTACCGCCTTCAATTTGTTCGAATTTTTGTAAATCATCGAGACCTTTGCCTTTTTTGGAAACGTTAGTAAACCCTGGTGTTGAACCGAAATAGTAATTCCAATCATCAAATTCACTTTCATTTACAGGAGATCCAGCAGCATCTTCTAAAGCACTCGTTCCACTTAAAATCCAGTTGGATTGAATCGTTCCGTCAGCATCAGCAACACCGCTTAACCAAGCTTTGGCAGGATCTTTAAACACTACTTCCGAGAATAGGAATCCATTGTCTAAATCTCGAACCTCTTTTTCACCTGAATTATGCACTTGACCCAGGGTGATCGAGATTCCTAAGTCAGCAAGAATTTTTTCTGTACCTACTTCAATAGTTCTCGTTGAGATAATTGTATCCGCAAATTTTGTACTCGTTACCATCCAGAAAGCATCAGTCAAGTCGCCTTTTGTATATCTGTTGGTATCTTTTAACCAAATAGTGTAATCACCACCTTTAATAGCAAGAGGGTCAACAACTTTAACCGTAACAGGGCCAGCGCCTTTTTCATAGGTAAGTTCTTTAACTCTATGATTTGGCGAAGCTAAAATAGCGTCTATACTTTTTTGTGTAATCCTAAGTATATTCCCACCATTTCCGATTCCTTCAACTCTTGTAATTTCAACTCCATCACCATATTTAGCATTTAAGACAGTTCCACCATTTTGGTTTTCTACTTGGTGCGGTATTCCTTTTATAGCTTTAATAGCACCAGTTGGAGACTTACGACTACCAATGAATTTTCTGTTCTGAGAATTAGGGTTAAATCCGTAAGCAACAGCTAAGTAATAATAAGCTCTATTATTTACAAGTTGAGTTACGCCTTCAGCAAAAGCATCTTGATCAATTAAGAATGAGGTGCTAATTCCATTGTTTTCTCCTACAACTTCAAGAGTAGGAACTTCAGTACCTAAATCACTATCAAAAGGTAGATTGATAATTTTAGTTACAGAATCTCTAACATCAACTTGACCAATTAATCTCGCTTTAGCTGGATCTTTTAAGTCACCAGTAGAAACAGCATCATCTTTCAATTGATAAATCATATAACCTTGGAAGAAATAGGTTTTAAAATCTTCAATTTCACCATCAGTTATTGGTCTTCCTTGAACTGAATCAGGAGCAATAATCGTAGGATCTGTTTCTCTATAAGCTTCGTTGTAATTGTTTGAAAGTAGCGGGTTTTCTAAATATAGAATAAGCTCATTTTCCATTTCACGAATAGAAAGATTCGGAGCATCAGGACCACTTAGAATTCTAAAGCAGTTATCGAATAATGCTTGTGTTTTATCATCTGCTTTTTTTAATACAGCAATAGAACTTAGATTGTTTCCGTTTGTTGCTCTAGCCCATACTACACCTACAGTAATATTGTTTACTGCGCCAGGTTCCAATGTAAAAGGTCCTGCGGATTGCATGAATCGTCTGTCATTTGGAGCATTACCAGCAGTAACTTCAGTCCAAGGTTCTTGAGGTCTTCCTCCAGTACCCCATCCTATTGGATCGGTATCATTCGGGAACATATAATCTGCCTCAGTATTTGGGTCTGCCTTACTATCACCTTGGTGTCCTGTACCACCGTACAACATTTTACTACCATCCCTCCAAACACTACGTAAATAGTTGTAGAATTCAACACCAGTCTGAGGATCTTGAGTGGCCTGAGGTCCTGAGCTTCTATTATGATAAAGGAATTTACGCATTCCAAAACGCTCATTATCAATAACACCATCGCCATATCCAATTCCAATACCTTTATAAGGAATACCATCGTTTTTTATCGCTTCGGCATACTTCTCAGTCAACGGGTTGTCAACGCCGTCATTATCTTGAAAAGGACCCTGGAAAAAATCTACACCAATTGCAGGAGGAAGATTACCATAGCCAGTTACTCCATTACAATCTTCATCATTGTTATCTCCATTATAACAATAGCCAAGTCCTCTTTGAACGTCACATCCAACATAATCATCTGCACTACAACCTAAATCAGCATCAACCCATTGACCAAAATAAGTGTCAGTTAGGGTAAACGTACTTCTGTTTACAAGCTCGTAATTGTAAAAAGTCATGTTGTTGATTTCATCATTAGTAGCAAAAGCAAATGCTTGTGCTCTAATCTCCATTCCAATAGAAGATGCGCCAGTTTCTGTATGAACATTTCCTTTATCGTTGAAAACCCACCAAAGGTTTTGATCTCCAAATAAGTTAACGATACGTTCTTTACAGTCACTAGAATTATTTAAATCATAAGCAGGATAATCTCCTTGAGTAGGATCATAATCTCCGTCTCCATTTCTATCTACATATGGAGCTAAATCGTCTGATTCGTTATAAGGGGCATATGCTCTTCCTTTTGCAGGGTAATCTAAAATATTCCTTGGAATAGAATAACCAGGATATTGGTCTGCTTGTGTTGCCGTTCCGTTAGCTGCATCATTTACGCCTGCCTCAAACCAACCTACAAATTCCGAGACTTCAGATCTAGTAGTAGCGAAATGTTTGTCATATTCTACACAAGTAGCAGGATCAATTTCAGCGTCAATAAGGCTTAATGGGCCAGTCCAAAAATCTTGTCCACTAGCTCTAAACATTTGAGCGGCCACTTTAAGTTGTCCTGAGATATCTCTACCACCCATCCATAATGATCCGGCAAATAAAGCCGTTTGTCCACTATTTTTTGGAATTTCATATTGCGGTCTTGTAAAATCCCACCACATGTCACCACCAGTTTGTATAAGAGCTCTAGTATTATTAATATCTAGTTCAGTACTCTGAGTTGCAGGAGAACAGTTTGCCGCTAAATTACCATTTGGCTTTTTTCCAGAACGGCTTCCTGACTTTTCACTTTCTCTAGCAAATGAGAAGGTACTTATTAAAACTGCTGCTACTATTAGAAGGAAATTTTTCATTTTACTTTAATATGAAATCAGAAATTAATTAAAATGCTACTCTTAAACCCAATCTAAATCTACGAGGTAGGTTGAAATTAGAGCCAACTGCATTTTTGATTCGATACAATTCTTCAAAGGATTGTGTATCGTTTTGTGCGGCAATATCTCCCTGCCATCTAACGTCGGCAAGGTAACCATCGTCAAGAGGATCAGAAGTATATCTGTAAACACCCAAAATGTTTTGACTATTCAATACATTGAGTATTTGAAGATACACGGTCATATCTATAGATTTCTCTTTTTCTTTTCCAATTTTAAGAGAAAAGTCTTTATCAATTCTTGCATCAATTTTAAAACTCCAAGGGACATTGTTTCCATTGATAGTACCATCTAAAAAGGCATTACCCACATTAGAGGTAAAAGCGTTTCCGGTAGATTCAGATTGACCATTAAAAGGTCGGCCTGAGTTTGTCAGCATTGTTAAGTTGGCCCCTGTGTTAGCTAAAACTTGTTTTCCAGCTATAATAGGTCCGTTATAGTCTTTTCCATCTGCATATCGATAGTCAATTACAGCTTGAATTGTATGTCGTTGATCGTAATTTAGAGGTGATGTAACTTTAAGGTTATCAAAGCCTGCATTTACTAATGAAGCCGCAGTGGTTGCATCTGAACCAGTACCTTCAGCAAACTGAATAGTATATGAACCTCTCACTGAGATATTTCCTGTTCTTCTAAGATCATAAGCAAAAGTTAAACCTTTAACTGTTCCAAAATCAACATTACCATAAGTCGTATATTCTCTTGGAAAAGCTTGTTTTACTCGAACCACCTGAACCTGATCTCTAAATTCTCTGTAGAAGGTAGATATCTTTATTGAGCTTGAATTTGTCAATTTTTGTTGAAACCCAGCTTCATAATCGATAGTTTTTTCAGATTGTAGGTTAGGGTTGTTTCTTCTAGCAGTGCCACTTGTTGACTCTAGAAACAGATAATCAGTTGGATTAAGTCGATCTCCAGTTGTTGGTCTTTTCGTCAATATATCATAATGAGCGAAGAATAGCGCCTCATCAGATATTGGGAATGAAAATGCAATACGTGGCATAAAGTTAGTCTGTGGTTTATAATCCTCAAATGCATCAGAGTTTATTTGTTCTGAACGAGTTCTTTCAGGATCTACTAATAGTGGAGCAATTCCAGAAGATGTTGTTAAAACGTCTGGATTTGCGATTTCCACTCCTTCTTTATTGTACCACGTTGCCCCATCTCGGTATCCTTGAATTCCAGTAGGTTGATTAATATCATCTACATAAACTACAAAATCTTCACCTATGTTATCAGGGTGGGCACCATCTGCTAACTCTAAGGCTTGATCTTCGCCAGCCTTCACTGTAGGAAAGAATACAAATGGATCGCTCAACACTTTTTGGTTTGCATCGTATCGATCAATTCTAAGACCAACATTGAATACTAAATCATCAAAAGCAAATTTATCTTGGATATAACCGGCTATGTATATTGGTCTGAAAGCTCCAATTGGTCTCGTTTTGTTTCCAAATTGGTCTTCAGATTGAAAGAAATCATCAATAGTAGGATTGTCCGTTGTTTTATTTCCATAAGCATCATACCCGAAATAACTAACGATTCCATTACCATTATTCAGCAGTTCATCAGCAGAGAAATAATCAATATTTAATTTATCAGGATCTATGTTATCGAAATCAATAAAATCAATTCCATCAGTACCACCTGGAGCCAAATCAGAGTTTTTATCTCTTAAATTGTAATCAAAGAAAGATTGTGCGTCTTCAGCAGTATAATCTCCTGGAGCAGAATTTAACCTGGGGTATGTGTAACTAGGAGCACCTTCAAAACCTGGAATAAAATCAATAACTGGATTAAAAACATCTTTCTCCGTGATATGAGAGTTCGTATATAAACGTCCTAGAGCCCAAAGGCCATTAGTCCCTCCTGGGCTTGCAGCGGGGCTAACCGAGTAAGATCTGTCAATACGCTGTTCGTATTCAAAACCTATAAGTATGTTATGATCTCCAATATCTGCAGATCCACTAGCAGAAAGTCGATACTGGTTTTGATTAACTCTAGAATTACCATTGTATTGGTCTGCTGGGCTTTCCCAGATCCCTAAAATTTCTCTTGGTGAATCTCCGTTGAAGAGTGCACCGTTAGTTTGCATTGTCGTTCTGTCTGAAAGAAATTTATTTGTTCTAGTTGGATCATTAGGATCACTAGCTGCTGCAGCATCAAATATTGGGCTTCCTTCAGCATCATAACCCTTCCAACCAAATAGGTCGTAATATTGAGAGGTGTAATTTGCTAATGCAACGTTATCACTACTAGGAGTAAAACCAATAAGAGTGTCTTCAAAAGTTTGGTGAATCCACCCTTGTCGTTGAAACACAGAATCTGTCTCTAAGCGATATGTTTTGTTCTCAAAGCTTTGAAATTTACCTACATAACCATATTTCCAAATGTCGTCTTTGTGTACATCATTAAAAGTTCTTCTTGAGGTATTAGAGTAATCAAACTGAACTGTGTAAAATGCATTTTTAATTACTGAGTTATTTTCATCATCATTTGCTCCATCATTAAAACGTTGAGTGAACCTAACAAAGCCCCTTGAATCATAAGAAACTCTCCTTGGGTTATTGTCCCAGTTCATAAGAGCTTTTGGGTATAGACTTCCTGTCCCTGTTCCATCACCATAGAAACTATTGGCACCAACACCTTTATTGTTGTTATAGGTTAAGTTACCACCGACCGTTAAGTTGGTATTTTTACTTGTGTTTATATCAAATTTACCTTGAATACTGCTGCTATATTGCTGAGCGTTTGGTTTAGTTCGCACATTCTCAAGATCGTTCATTCTTAAGAATTCCCCATTGTGCACTGTTCCATCGCCGCTTGGATTATATCTCAATGGCTGATCAATTAGGTTGTTTCTAACATCATCCTTCACTTTCCAATAGCCGATATGAGAAGGTCTAGGGTCGGCCACATAGTTAAAGTTACCTGAAAGAAAGAAACCAAGAATTGGACTTTCTTTTTTGTTAGCACTGTCTTTTTTCCATAGAATAGGGCCATAGGCACTAAACTCTACCAAATTGTATGCATAGGAATCAAAACCAGAAACTTTTCCTGTGTTTTTATTCCGGAATCCAGAGCTAACATATTCTATAGATCCTCCATAAGTACTTGCTGCACCTTTAGTAGTAATACTAATAATACCACCGGTAACGTCACCATACTGGGCAGGAATTCCACCAGTAGTAACAGAAACCTGCTCAATTGCTGCCTGAGGTAAACTGTTTGCCGAAGCTCTAACCTTTATACCATCAATGAAATAGTAGTTGGCATCACTACGTGCACCTCTAAAGTTTAGTGAAGCATCTCCGTTGTCCGAAGCAACCACACCACCTACTTGCTGCGCTATACCAGCAACAGAACGAGTTGCCATTTTATCCATGTCTTCACCACCTATTGTAGCACCCGAACTTGTATTATCTTTTGAAATTAAAGGGACCTTGTAAGATACCACCTCATAAACATCCATTTCAAATGCACTTGATTTCATGCTCATGTCAGTAAATGTAATTTTATCAGAATTTACGACAACACCACTTTGTTGAAGAGGAGCGTAACCAACAAATTTCACTTTTATATCATAAGTTCCGGCTGAAAGAGGCTTGATAAAAAATTTACCGTCAAAATCAGTGGAAGCACCAGAGACCTGCCTGCCATTTTGTTCAACAACAACATTTACAAACGGCAGCGCTTCGCCCGTTTCTTGGTCTAGGACTTTACCTTTTATTCCTCCGGATCCGGTTTGAGCATGCCCAATAGTAAACAACATTAAAGTCGTGATAATTAAGGCAAAGTATTTTTTAAGCATATATACTTGATTAATGTTATTAAATCAAAAATGAAGCGAAATTAAGGCGGTAAAGATATAAATAAATGCTTACCTCCGACGAGTCCAGCGAACGTTCGGTAGACCTTGTTATTTAACGGTTTCTAGTATTCGTGGGATTGTTTTTGTAGTCGTTTTTTAACCAATGAGTTAAGGTAGGATTTGATGGCTAAAATAGCGTTCGAATTTTTAATTCTACTTCTTTAAACCAACGAATTAAGAAGAATTTCTTTTTATTATCGTTGTGTCGCTTAGCTCGTTTTTTGTTTTTCTTCATTCTTTTCCTTACCTGTTTATTTTGGTTGGAAAGGTTCAGTTTCCTGAGGTCTTCGGAGATATTTATTTCAGCAGCTCTATCTTTTTCTCTTTTTTCTGTAATCCTTTTGTTTTTCTGTCTTATTTTCCTTTTGGATTCAATTTTTTGTTGGGCAAAAGAGCTCTGAGTACAAATTGAAAGAATGACTGATACTATAATGCATAGAGCGTTAACTTTGTGCATTATGCGAAAAGCTCTGATTCCGGTTTTTATTTTGTTGTCTTTCATGTCTTGTAAAAAGAATGAGGGCAATATAAACCAATATGAGAACATTCCACAAATAGGGATAAACGTTTATTTACAGCTGGATCAACCTGCATATTTTAATTTATCAGCTATTGGTGGATACGTATATTTAAACGAAGGAGCAAGGGGGCTAATCGTTTACCGAACGATTGATGCTTATAAAGCATATGAAAGGCATTCACCACATAGGAGTAATGAAGAATGTGCTTTTGTTTCTGCTGATAGTTCCGGAATTTACGCTGTGGAGGAGTGTGATGGAATTAAATACTACCTATTAGATGGAACGGTAGCAACAGGAGATGCTTCTGTGCCGTTACTTCAATATCAGACCCAAGAATCTCAAGGCACGCTGCATGTTTATAACTAAAAAGGCGCTAACCTACTAGAGATTAACGCCTTTTTTAATTGTGGATTATTAAACCCTAGTATCTATAATGCTCAGGTTTGTATGGCCCTTTAACATCGACTCCAATATAATCAGCTTGATCTTTTCTTAATTCAGTAAGTTCAACACCAATTTTTGCAAGGTGAAGTTTAGCCACTTTTTCATCAAGATGTTTAGGTAGCATGTAAACTTCATTTTCGTATGCAGAACTGTTATTCCATAGTTCTAGTTGAGCTAAAGTTTGGTTAGTAAATGAGTTACTCATTACAAAAGAAGGATGTCCAGTTGCGCAACCAAGATTTACCAATCTACCTTCAGCTAAAATAATAATGTCGTTTCCTTTGACATTGTATAAATCAACTTGAGGTTTGATTTCAATTTTAGAAGACCCGTAGTTGTCAATTAACCATGACATATCAATTTCATTATCGAAATGGCCAATATTACAAACAATGGTTTTGTCTTTCATTGCTTCGAAATGATGTCCTTGAACAATGTCTTTGTTTCCAGTAGTGGTAACAACGATATCAACTTCATGTAATGCATTTTCCAATGTTCTTACAGCGAATCCATCCATTGCTGCTTGAAGCGCGCAGATTGGATCAACTTCAGTTACAATCACTCTTGCTCCAGCACCTTGCAAAGAAGCAGCAGAACCTTTACCAACGTCACCATATCCACAAACAACAGCTACTTTTCCAGCCATCATAGTATCGGTTGCTCTTCTAATAGAATCTACCAAGGATTCTTTACAACCATATTTGTTATCAAATTTTGATTTTGTTACAGAATCATTAACGTTGATTGCTGGCATAACTAAAGTGCCATTTTTTAACCTTTCGTATAATCTGTGAACTCCAGTAGTAGTTTCTTCACTTAGCCCTTTGATGTCTTTAGTTAATTCTGGAAAACGATCAAAAACCATATTAGTTAAATCACCACCATCATCAAGAATCATGTTAAGAGGCTGATCACCTTCAAAAGCAAATAATGTTTGCTCAATACACCAATCAAATTCTTCGTCATTCATGCCTTTCCAAGCATAAACAGGAACACCAGAAGCAGCAATAGCAGCGGCAGCATGATCTTGTGTTGAAAAGATATTACAAGAAGACCAAGTAACGTCTGCACCTAATTCAACTAGCGTTTCTATTAAAACAGCAGTTTGAATTGTCATATGAAGACAACCAGCAATTCTAGCGCCTTTAAGTGGTTTTGATTCTCCGAATTCTTCTCTTAGAGCCATTAGACCAGGCATTTCTGCCTCAGCTAAATTTATTTCTTTTCTTCCCCAGTCAGCTAAAGAAATATCTTTGACTTTATACTTAGGTTTGGATTGTGTGCTTGTATTACTCATAATTTTGTTTCTGAAAATTTTTGCAAATGTAATAATTAGATAGATTAATACAATTTGCTTTTTTTAAATTGATATGCCATTACTTCGACACATTTTTTTAGACAATCAAACGCAAATTATTGTTTGGCGAATTGAAGAAGATTTTTTGGAGTATCAATTGATTCCGGATTTGTGTAACATTAAGAATGTATCCAGAAGGTTGGAGAAAATGGCGACTCGCTATGTTCTTGAAAATTTTTTTGATCAAGTCGAGCTTTCATATGATGTTCAAGGAAAGCCTGCCTTAACTAAATCGGATAAATTTATTTCAATTTCTCATTCTAATTTAAACCTAGTTATTGGGATTGGTGAAAATGATCTAGGTCTCGATATTGAATTAATAAGCAATAAGGCTGTAAAGATTTCTAGAAAATTTATTCATAAAAATGATTTTTTGATTGCTGATTCTATGAATGAGAATTATTATAAGACACTTATTTGGTCAGCTAAAGAAGCACTCTTTAAAAAGTATTCTCAAAAGGAACATCTTATTTTTAAACAACAAATAGCAATAGAGACTATCGACGAAAATTCTAGGGTACTAAATTCAACGGTTGAGTTTGCAGATGGTACCGCGATAAGAGACGTCCTTTCTTACATTCTTATTGAAGATTTTATATTAGTGCATTCAAATTAGAATCATTTATTATTGCAATATGCTTGAAAATTTATTTGAACTTTCTTCAAAATCAAAAGATATTGCGATTTTAATTGATCCAGATAAAGTAACAAATACTGGATTAGAGTCACTAATTAAGCGGATTGACTCGGCTAATGCAAAATTTATTTTTGTTGGAGGAAGCTTGGTGCACGGAGCGGAGGTAGACGAAATTATTGAGATAATAAAAAAGCACACTGGTATACCTGTTATACTTTTTCCTGGATCGGGACTACAAGTATCCGCAAAAGCTGATGCCATTTTGTTTCTATCTCTTTTATCGGGAAGAAATCCTGAGTTTTTAATTGGACATCAGGTTATGAGTGCTCCGTACATCAAAAAGCAAGGTTTAGAGAGTATCGCAACTGGTTATATTTTAGTTGATGGTGGCAAAGAGACTACAGCATCCTATATTAGTAACACGAATCCTGTTCCTGCCGATAAGCCTCAGATTGGCGCTGCAACTGCGCTTGCTGGTGAAATGTTAGGCTTCAAAATGATTTATTTAGATGCTGGAAGTGGTGCTAAAAGACCTATTTCACGTGAGTTTATTACTGCAGTAAGAAAAGAAATTGAATTACCTATTATAGTTGGCGGTGGTATTAGAACAAAGCAAAATATAGAAAGTGCTTTTGCCGCGGGTGCTAATTTGGTTGTAATTGGAACTGCAATTGAAGATGATTCGGAATTTTTGAATACAATTCTACACCTTAATACTTGAGCATGAAGTTAATTGTTGTTTCTAGTCCTAATAAATCGAAATCAGAAATTGGTTATTTAATCGATTTTATGAAAATCGGAATCGATGTATTTCATGTGAAGAAGAAAAAATTCACAAGAAAACAAATGATTGAGTACCTCTCTATGATACCTGAAGAATTTAGGAATAGAGTTGTATTGCACTCTCACTATTCTTTGGCAACTCGATTTAACTTAAGAGGGATACATATATCTTCTCATAAAAAGCATACTTCGTTTTGGGGAGATATTAGATTTGGGATTGCCAGATATTTCAAACGAAATTTAAAATTGACAAAATCTTTTCATTCTATTCAAAGTTTGATGAATGATAAAAAACAATACGATTATGTCTTTTTAAGCCCAGTTTTTGATAGGCATGAAATGCAAGAGTTTAGTGCTGCATATTCAGAGAAGCAGTTGCGCGCGGTATTGTATAAAAGTAAACATCAAGTAATTGCTTTAGGTGGCGTAATTTATTCAAGAATAGAATTGGCAAGAAGAACCGGTTTCGAGGGAGTTGCAATACACAGTGCTATTTGGAAAGAGAAACACGATAGGTCTGCAATGTTTGAAAACATTTATAAAGAAACCAAAAGGGTAGAAGAACAGGTTAATTAATAAACGTCCATTTAATAGCAAATTTAAATGCTCGATCTTGCAGTGGATATCCCGGTCGGGCTAAATAACTATAACTAGGAATGCCTTCACCTACATTTGCCATTCTGGCAAAAAAGTAAAATCGCTCTACATTAACCATTAGATATGGCTCAAGCCATGGAAATCCTCCGACCATCTGATCGTTCTGAATAAAAAATTGTCTTGTAGAAGGATTATATCTATCGGCACTATAAGCTGAGACATAGAAAATGTCAGAACCTAAACGAATCAACATTTCTGATTGAAATAATTTTGTCTCAAAATATAATGAGTTGTGCGTATATATTTCAGGTAGGTTCATGATTCCAGCTTGATCTGTAAATTGATACCCACCCTTCAATTTCAAATGAAAACTTCCGAGGTTAAAAAGTTTTTCGATATACGGACGAAAAGTGCTGATGGTACCAGAATATTGACGAGGCAAACCATCCCAACCAAAGTAGGTGTAATTGGTTATTGATTGGGCAGAAATACCAACTGTGAAAAAGTTACTATCAATTTTCATGTTTAAATCTGCCTTAGAAATAGACATTTTATTAAGGATTGAATTCCAATTCCAGCCAGAAACCGAATATCGATCATACAATAAAGCAGGTTTTTGAGAACCAAAGGCTGTTTTAAGACTTAAGCGTATTTTTTTAGACACAGCAGTCGAGTATTTGCCAGTAATCATGAAGTCGGCTTCGTTATAACCGGCGAGAACAAGTTTTCCATTTAATACCAGATGATTTTTCATAAATGGAAGATTATATAAGGATGAGCTAACATAAACATTGTTCTGAAAAAGATCGGTTTGGTTGACACCAAAACTATTCTGATCGTAGGTTCCATACTCAAAACCTGTTGCACCACGAAACCTTAAACCACTTAAGAAAGTGGAGTCTGTTTTTATCCATGGACGTAATATTATGCCTATTTCATTGTCAAATTTATTGAACAGTGTTTTATCAAAGATTGCGGTGCCACTTGGGATGGGCTTAAAAGAATAGTTAGTTGAGTCTGCATTTTTATCCTCAAAAACAAACTCTTGATGCTGATACTGGAAGGTATGCTCAAAGGTGATTCTTGGGATAATCTGAGTTTTAATTATTGAATCTGGATAAAGGGAATCTTTAACATCCCGATAATAGAACCTTCTAGAGGGGCCGAAATTGAGACGTTGCTTTAGAAAATACTCTTGTTGGCGGCTTCTGTTAATAGCTTCAGTAAAATTGACGGGAAAACCTTTACGTGAGATTTTTTCCGGTGAGTCTGTAAATAAAGTATCGTTTTGAATACCCCCATTTTCTTCATTATAAGATTCATTATATATTCCGTAAAAAATAAGCTGATAACGGTGGTTTTTCGATTTTAGATGCTGGTTGATGTAGAAATTGTTAATTGCATTGCGCTGCCTAATATAAAATCCTACGCTACTTATTTTTCTATATCCAACTCCAATATTCCAATTTTCTCTTACATTTTGGGATAAATGCAACTCAACTCCTTCCTCGTTTTGAGCGCCGTTGAAATACATTACACTGGCATAAGGCTGCGATAGTTCCTTGAACCTAAGATTCTTTTTTCCCCATCTAAATGCGTCAAGATTATCGAAAGAATAATTAAGTCCTGTTAGAATTGAATCATTAACCAACAAACTTTTGGTTGCGGAGCCATGATTTCCAAGATTAATATTAAAGTTAGAAAGATGATTGTCGTAGTTGAAAAAAGAAGCAAAGGTGCTATCCATTGCTTCCATGACAAACGTATCTGGATGTATTTGGTTGACAGAAAACTGGTTAAAGATAAATGATTTTGGAACCTTATCCTCACTATTATTCGAATCCTTTTGTGCGATTATAGTTTGCGCCGATAATTCAAATGATGCAATTGCAAGCATAAAAGCAAGAACCAACCTTAAGTTTCCTAACAAAGCAAAGCGAATGTTTTCTGTCTTGGAAATATTCACGCGGATTTTATCTTTTCAAAGAAATTATTTGTCTAGGCCCTTTTTAGTCTGGTCAATTTCTTTTTTAACATCTTTAATACTATCCGTAAGGTCGCTCTGAATGTCATTAGTAGCGTCTTTAAACTGACGAATACCTTTACCCATACCACGAGCAATTTCAGGAATTCTTTTCGAACCAAATAACAGAAGAATCACTAATAAGATGATGAATATTTCTCCACCGCCCAAACTAAAAAAGAGTAAAACCATACAGCTAATATCATCAAAAAAGGGGCTAAAAGCCCCTTTTTAATTCATTCATATTTTAAATTATGTTTTGTCTCTATCGTCTTCGTTAGCAAGATCAACAACAATTGGAGAAGCTATACATAGGGAACTGTATGTTCCTACGATAACCCCAACCATAAGTGCGAAAACGAATCCTCTAATAACTTCGCCTCCAAAAATAAAGATCATGAGCAATACTAAAATTGTACTCATAGAAGTGTTAATTGTTCGACTCAACGTGCTATTCAGCGCATTATTCACAACAGTTTTGTATGGCATTTTCTTATGTAAACCAAGGAATTCTCTAATCCTATCAAATACAACAACTGTATCGTTAATAGAATAACCTACTACCGTAAGAATTGCGGCAATAAATGCCTGATCAATTTCCATTGACCAAGGAGCAATACCATAGAATAAGGAGAAAATACCTAACACTACTAATACATCATGGAACATAGCTGCCAAAGCTCCTAACCCATACTGCCACTTTCTAAATCTAAAGAGTATGTACAAGAAGATTACTACAAGTGAAAATAGAACAGACCAAATGGCCGATTGCTTAATATCATCGGCAATGGTAGGCTCGACCAATTGCGAACTCATTATTTCAAAATCATCTCCAATGGTGTTTAAGCCGGTTTTAAGCTTTGCTTCAACAAGATCTTCTATTTCACTACCTTTTTCCTCTATTAAGTATTTAGTAGTGATCTTTACTTGATTTGAAGTTCCATAAGTTTTTACTTCTGGACGTTGTTTAATTCCGTCTTTAGAAACAAAGACTGTTTCTAGAGTACTTCCTACATTTTCAACTTCAACTGGATTAACAAAACGAACTAAGTAACTTCTACCTCCTGTAAAATCAACCCCAGAGTCTAACCCTCGAATTGCTAGAGAAGCGATACCTGCAAGCACAACAATAGAAGAAAGTACATAGTATGACTTTCTTCTCATAATGAACTTGACGTTCATATTTCTAAATGCATTTTCAGTCCATCGTGTAGAGAACGATAAAGTTTCTTTCCTTCTCAATTGCCATTCAAAGATTAATCGAGTGATGAAAATTGCACAAAACAGTGAAGTAGCAATACCAATAATTAAAGTAGTCGCGAATCCTTTAATTGGACCCGTTCCAAATACTAATAGAATAAGACCTGTCAAGCCTGTAGTAATGTTAGCATCCATAATTGAAGGTATGGCACCTCGAATACTAAATGCCTCGCTAATTGCGAGCTTTAAACCTTTTCCAGATCGAAGTTCTTCTCTAATTCTTTCATAAAGTAATACGTTGGCATCTACCGACATACCAATTGTAAGAACGATACCTGCTATTCCAGGAAGCGTTAATGTTGCTCCAATACTGGTAAGTACTCCAAATACAAAAAATACGTTTGCTATCAATGCAATATCTGCTATTAGACCAGCGCTTGAGTAAAAGAATGCCATGTAAAGCAGAACTAATATAAAAGCAACTAAGAATGACATCATTCCAGACTGTATAGCCTCTTGACCCAATGAAGGTCCAACGATAGCTTCTTCAATAATTTGAGCCGGCACTGGAAGTTTACCAGCTTTAAGTACGTTAGCTAAATCTTGAGCTTCTTCTGGACTAAATTGTCCCGAAATACTTGATTGACCACCTGGAATTTCACCATTAACAACAGGCGCTGAGTACACTAAATTATCCAATACCACAGCAATACTTTTATTCGCAGGAGCACCATTTACATTTCCTTGAGAAGCTTCACGTGTCATTTGCTTCCACATTTTAGCACCTGTAGCATTCATTGACATTGAAATTTCAGGTTGCCCAAGCGGATCAGCTGTTACGGTAGCATTAGTTATAGCATCGCCTTCTAATCTTGCTTTTCCATCTCGTCTCAGGACTTTGATTGCATGCAGTGCGAATACATCAGTAGGTTTTCTATCATCACCTAAGATTGGTTTAGCACTCCACATGAACTTAATATCAGATGGGAAATTTTTAAGAATGTTCCTGTCAGCTAAAAGAGCATCTACTTCTGCTTTATTTTTCAGACTAACATATCCTACTACCGGGCCTTCACCAACTGTTAAGCCTTCTGCTTCAGTACCTTGATATACATTCATTTGAACAATGCTGTAAAGAGGGTTTTCAGCTGCAAATTCATTAAATGATTGTTCTCCTGCAGCAGCTGACGTGTCATTACTTTCCCCTTCTAATGATGAAAGTAAATCTTCGGTATCTGTTGATGTGGTTGAATCAATTATAGTAGAATCTGTTGCAGTATCTCCAAGTCCTAATTCGCTTAAACTTTCGTTTACACTATCTTCCGTAACTGAAGAGTCCTGGCTAGAGCTACCCGCTTTCTTAAGTTCGCGCATATATTCGTTCGCTTTTTCAAAACCTTGAAAAACTTCACGATTGTCATATGTTTCCCAGAATTCTAACTTAGCTGTTCCTTGAAGGATTTTACGAACCCTTTTTTTGTCACTAACGCCAGGTAACTCAACAATAATTCTGTCTGAAGTTGCAAGTCTTTGAATTTTTGGTTGAACAACTCCTAAACCATCAATCCGTTTTCTTAGAACTTGTTCTGTTCTTTTTACAGCATCTTCAGCTTCGTTCTTAATTATATCAAGAACTTCAGCATTTGTAGCTTCACGAGGAAAAAGATCTTTATTTTCTCTATTGTGAAATATTGAGCTTAACTTGAATTCAGGATCATTCGCTTCTACTGCTTGTCCAAATAGAGAAGTGAAATCTTCTTGACTATTTTTCTGCAATTCAACAGCATCGTTAATAGACTTAAGGAATGTTTCATCTTTACTTTCTGCTGCCATTGCTTTTACAAGCTCAACTACTGAAACTTCAAGAGTAACGTTCATGCCACCTTGCAGGTCAAGACCTTTGTTTAATTCGCGAAGTTTGCATTCACGGTAAGTGTAACCTAGTAGAGGATAGGCTTCTTTTGAACCAACATCAAGCAAATAATTGCTTTCAATTGTCGTAAAAGCTGAATCTTGAGCATAATTGCTCATTCCAGGGTTGACATCTAATAAAGAGTCAAGTTTTTCGCTGGCGTAAGACTCAGCATCATTTTCAACGCTGTTGGTTATCCAAGTAAACGAAAGCTGATAAATACTGGCTGCTGTCAGTAAAATTGTAAAGAGCCATATAGCCGTTTTGTTTTGCATTTGTTGCCACTGTTTAGTTAAAATTAAAGCGTGCAAATATAGAACTTCGGTCTATATGGTAACATACTACTTTTCTGAGCATTAAGTAGCTGAAAAACAAAGTGTTTACTTGTATTAAAATCCACTAATAATGATTGTTTGAATTCAAATCAAGTGCATTGCGAGAATTTATTCAGTTAAGTTGAGTGGAATTTTGACAAAAAAAAAGGCCCCTTTTGAATTCGTCAAAAGAGGCTTTTAAATTCTGTTTAAATCTAGAGACTATAATAGTCCATTTGTTTTTCTAACTGCAGCTGCAGATTCTTCAAGTTTTGCTTTTTCGGCAGCATCTAAATTGATTTCCACAATTTTTTCAATACCATTTTTACCAATTATTGCAGGTACTCCGATACAAATATCACTAAGCCCATATTCGCCATCAAGAAGGCAAGAGCAAGGGAACATTTTTTGAGTATCACAACCAATTGCTTGAACCATTGCTGATACAGCAGCACCAGGTGCATACCAAGCAGATGTTCCTAAAAGTTTTGTTAAAGTAGCACCACCAACTTTAGTTTCTTCTTTTACATCAGACATTTGGTCATCACTCAAAAATTCAGAAACAGGAACACTATTTCTTGTCGCTAATCTTGTGAGTGGAATCATTCCGGTATCACTGTGTCCACCGATGACCATTCCGTCAACGTCAGAAGCTGGGCAACCCAAAGCTTCAGCAAGACGATACTTGAATCGTGCAGAATCTAGTGCTCCACCCATTCCTATAATTCTGTTTTTTGGAATACCTATAGCTTGATGTGCTAAGTATGTCATCGTATCCATTGGATTGGAAACAACAATTATGATAACCTCTGGAGAATGTTTAATTAAATTTTCAGCTACAGATTTTACAATACTAGCGTTAGTAGATATAAGTTCTTCTCTAGTCATTCCTGGTTTTCTCGGAATACCTGAAGTGATAACAGCTACATCACTACTGGCAGTCTTTAAATAATCATTTGTAGTTCCAGTAATTTTAGTATCAAAACTGTTTAATGAAGCCGTTTGCATTAAATCCATGGCTTTACCTTCAGCAAATCCTTCTTTAATATCTATCAACACTACTTCCGATGCAAAATCTTTAATTGCAATATATTCTGCGCAACTTGCTCCTACTGCACCTGCTCCAACTACTGTTACTTTCATGTTATTTTGTGATTTGAATTTGGCTTGCAAAAGTAGATAATCTCTTCACTTTTATTGGTTTAGAAGATTGAATTATATTAAAATATTGCAACGAACAAATTCATTTGGGTAAATTTGAATCTACAGGCAACTATATTATTAAAGTTGCGTCTCCTTATAGAATTCCATATGGAACGATTTATTAATGTGCAAATATCCGAAATCATTAAAGGCTGTAAAGATCGTGACGCTAGATGTCAGAAAGAACTTTACAATCGGTTTTTTGGATTAATGATGTCAACTTGCTATCGTTATTGCAGTTGCAGACAGGATGCAGAGGATATCGTTCAAGATGGGTTCATAAAGGTCTTTGATAAAATTGATAGTTTCGATGGTAATGGTTCGTTTGAAGGTTGGCTAAAGCGAGTTTTTGTTAACATGGCTTTAGATAAAATTCGGAAACAGAAGATGCAGTTTTTGAGTATTAATGAAGGTGATAATGAGGACTACCTCATAGGAAGTACCGAACAAGAGGAAATGGAAGAAAATGAGCTTCTAATTTCTATTGGTCGTGAAAACCTAGTTAAGGCCATTCAAAACCTCACTCCAATGTATCGAGCAGTTTTTAATCTTTTTGTTATTGAAGGTTATACTCATGGAGAGGTTGCTGAAATTTTAGAAGTTTCAGAGGGAACATCGAAGTCTAATTTATTTAAGGCAAAAAAGAAATTGAGAAAAGACATTAAAAAATTATTGGAGGCAAAATATGCAAGCTGATAAAAACATAAAAAGTCTGTTTGACGGGTTCGAGAACGAATTCCGAAAGGGAGATTGGAGTGCAATTGAGTCTAAGGTTTTAGACAATAATAGAAGATATTTACTTAGTAAATCTAAGTTTATGATTGGAGCAACCTTTGGCTTGGTGGCTTGCATCACTCTTGGCTTGGTTCATTTTAGCACAACAACTTTTAGTGATAAACAGCAAGTTGAAGTTACAGAGAGTAATGTTGCTTTAAAGACTCCATTGGAAGAAAATGATATTCAAATCTCTAGTGTTAGTGCTTTCTTGATTGCAGAGGAACCGAGTAAAATAGAAGAGGGATCAACAACTAATTCAGTTTTGCACGCAGGTAATTCCTCGGATATAAAAAAACAAGAGCTACTTGTTCTTAATGAGGAAGCCTCTACTCCGGTAAATGAGAAGTTAAATCGTCAATTACCAAAATTCACAATGCATAAAACAACCTATTGTATAGGTGAGAAATTGGAGTTTATTTCAGATTCTAAATCAACAGAAAGTTTGTCATTTAAGTGGAATAATAAGAGAATGACTCTTGACGAATTTAAACAGTTTAGGCTTTCTAGTGCTGGAAATACAGCATTTCAGGTACTGGAAAATGGTAAAATTATTCAACAGGTTCACGTTGTTTGTCAAGCGCCAATGGCGAGAATTGGCTACAAAAAGAACTATGATATTGATAACCCATATGTGCAATTTAGCGCAATGAATTCATTAAATAATGCTCATTATGAATGGTATGTTGATGGAGAACCAATTGCTTCCGCAGATGAATTTGAATACACGTTTGCTTCTAAAGGAATGTACAGCATTAAAATGGTTGTGAGATCCTCAGCTGGCTGCAAAGACTCTTCAGTAAAATCGGTAAGAATATTAAGAGGTTATAATTTAATGGCTACGACTGTCTATAACCCTGAAGTTGGTAAATGGCTTCCATTAGGACTTAAAAAAGAAGGGGTTAGTTTCAGATTGAGAATTATTGATCAAGAAGGTAAAACGGTATTTACTTCTATTGACTTAAAGAATGAGTGGGACGGATCAACAGCTGAAAACATGAAAGTTTCCAATGGAGACCTGTTATACTGGGTTGCCCAGGTTACGGATGTTAACGGTAAAATTAGTGAATACGGGAATAGTCTATTGATTAATTCAGAGCTAGAGTAACTTTCTAAAAGCATTCCATAATTTCTCATTAGGAACCTGCGCTTCAAAAGAAATGGGTTCTTTTTTTACAGGATGGATAAATTCAATTTTACGAGCATGTAAATGAATAGAACCGTCTTTATTTGCAAGGTCTGACCCGTATTTTAAATCACCTTTTATTGGAGAACCCATTGCGGAAAGCTGCAATCTTATTTGGTGATGCCGACCAGTTTTCGGGCTCACTTCAAGTAAGTGAAATCCTCCTGAGGAACCGATTAGCCTATAATGTAAGTCTGCGTACTTTGCACCATTTTTATCATTTTTCTCGATATACGATTTATTCTTTTCTTCCGATTTTTTTAGATAGTTAACTAAAAGTCCTTCAGTTTCCTGAGGCTTGTTCTTTACAGCTGCCCAATATGTTTTTTGAACGGTACGTTCTCTGAAAACATCATTCATTCGACTTAATGCCTTACTCGTTTTAGTGAAAACTACAACTCCGCTAGTAGGCCTGTCTAATCTGTGAGGAAGACCGACAAATACGTTACCGGGCTTGTCATATTTTATTTTAAGGTAAGTTCTAACTTTTTCCAATAAAGGCTCATCGCCAGTGATATCACCTTGAACTAGCTCGGTTGCTTTTTTATTTACAACAATTAAATGATTGTCTTCAAAAATGACGTTAATCATCAGTACTGTTCATTTTTGTTGGGAAAATCGGACCGCTTTACATCTTCAATGTATGCCGATACACCACTTTTTATTTGATCAGCAAGGTTTCCATAGCGTCTTAAGAATCTTGGAGAAAACTCTTGCGTAATGCCTAACATATCATGAAGCACTAGAACTTGACCATCAACTTCACCACCAGCTCCAATGCCAATCACTGGAATTCGAACTGTTTTAGCAACTTTTTCCGCCAAAGTAGCAGGTATTTTTTCCAAAACAATTGCAAAACAACCTGCTGCTTCTAATTTAATAGCATCTTCAATCAACTTATCAGCTTCTTCTGATTCCTTAGCCCTTACTACATAAGTACCATACTTATAGATACTTTGTGGCATAAGTCCGAGGTGCCCCATAACAGGAATTCCTGCAGAAAAAATCCTTTGAACTGATTCCATTATTTCACTACCACCTTCCATTTTAACGGCATGTGCTCCAGATTCTTTCATTATTCTGATAGAAGAATTTAGAGCTTCCTTGCTATTCCCTTGGTAAGTACCAAAAGGCAAATCCACCACAACCAAAGAACTTGTTATGCCCCGAATTACAGATGCTGCATGATATATCATCTGGTCTAACGTAATAGGAAGCGTAGTTTCGTGACCAGCCATAACATTTGAAGCAGAATCACCTACTAAAATAACGTCAATTCCTGCTTGGTCAATTAAGCGAGCCATAGAAAAATCATATGCAGTAAGCATTGCAATCTTTTCTCCTTTTTCTTTCATTTCAAGAAGAACATGAGTGGTCACCTTTTTTGCTTTAGAACTTACTGTTTTATTAATTTGAGTACTCATAATTTTACCATTTGTAGGCGCATATTGTCCATTTATAAAATCTTATTTCAAAGGCAAGCCAAATTATTATCTTTGCTGACTTGCAATTAAAAGCTGCAAATATAATTTACTATAAAGTCTTGAATGAACACAAAAAATTACAATTCGTTTTTTATTAAAGCACTGTCATTATTGACCATCGTAGCTTTCTTTTTAGGTTGTAAAAATGATCTTCAGGTTAATGCTGAATATGACGCGCAGGCTATAGTTTATGGCGTTATAAACCCCTACGATTCTGTTCAGGTTTTTAGAATAACAAAATCTTTTTCGGGTGTAGGTAATCCTCAAGCATATGCCAAAAATCCAGATTCTAATTATTTTAGAGACGTAGACTTGGTTCTTGTTGAGTCACTTTTTGGTGAAGAACGGCGTCGAATGAATTTAATAAGAACAGAAGTTAGTAATAAGGAATTGGGCGAATTTTTTGGACCTGATCAAATTCTTTATCATGTTTATCCAACAAAGAACAATCCTGATGATGCCATGTACTTTAACTCAGAATCTGATTTCAGATTAGAAGGTACGGTCGACGGTAAGGAAATCGGGGGTAATTTTAGTATAGTAAAAGAGAGTCTTAATGCGCCATTTTTTCTTAGTTCTGCTAATGGGTTTCGTTCGCGTGCTAATAGAGCGGTTTCTCTTATTAATGGAGTTAATGTAAGCGATTTAGAATTTGATTTAATATATCCTATCGGAACGAAGGTCGGAAGCTTAAAAATGATTTTCACTTATTATGAAGTTTATTTGGGAGCCACAGAAGAAATAGAAAAAACTATAGAGTTCGAATTGGGTGAAAAAGTCTTTAATGATTCGCAAAACCCTAAACCGACTGATGTTAAATTTTCGGGGAGAGGCTTTTATGAAAGAATAGCAGCTGTAATTCCGGATGCTTCAGAAACTCCAAATTTGTTGTATCGAAAATCGGGACCTATAGATTTTAAGATGATTGCTGTTTCTGAAGATTTATTTTATTACAGACAAGTTAAAAACTCTGGAGAAGGTATAGCTCAAGATAGACCAGAATATACCAATGTTGTAAATGGGTTTGGAGTTCTAGCTGGAAGGCAAGTAATAACTATGAACGAGCAATTAATTGCGCATGGATTCCTGCCGGTAGAATTTTTGTTAAGCAGTGCATCAGATGATGAATTGGCAACAGGAGTTCTGCTTGGTCTGACTGGAGCTAAGGCATTTTGCTCTGATCCATCACATAAATTTCCATCGGCTTGCCAATAACTGACAAGCTGTCACTAATTCCTTTTTTTTCTTAAATAGTTAGAAGCTTTGTCAGCTAGAATGCCACTAAATTCTAATGGCATACTGCTTGACTATTGCAGGTCAAACACGAATAAAAACGAATTACAAAATAAAGTCATGGGAAAAATTATTGGAATTGATTTAGGAACTACCAACTCGTGCGTTGCCGTTATGGAAGGTAACGAGCCTGTGGTAATCCCAAATAGTGAAGGAAAAAGAACAACTCCTTCAATTGTTGCATTTATTGAGGGTGGTGAAAGAAAAGTAGGCGATCCTGCAAAACGTCAGGCTATTACAAATCCGACGAAAACGGTTAATTCGATTAAGCGTTTTATGGGCCATACGTTTGATGAAATTTCAAGCGAAATCAAAAGAGTTTCTTATAAAATTGAAAAAGATGGCGTATTGCCAAAAGTAAAAATCGACGATCGTCTTTTTACTCCTCAAGAAATATCTGCAATGGTTCTTCAAAAAATGAAGAAAACAGCAGAAGATTATCTTGGACATGAAGTTACTGAAGCGGTAATCACTGTTCCTGCTTATTTCAACGATAGCCAAAGACAAGCAACAAAAGAAGCCGGCGAAATTGCTGGTCTTACAGTTAAGCGAATTATTAACGAACCAACTGCTGCGTCACTTGCTTATGGCATGGACAAGAAAGGTCAAGATATTAAAATTGCAGTTTTTGACTGTGGTGGTGGAACTCATGATGTATCCATATTAGAATTGGGTGACGGAGTTTTTGAAGTAAAGTCTACCGACGGAGACACACACCTCGGTGGCGATGATTTTGATCATGTAATCATCGACTGGTTAGTTGCTGAATTTAAGGATGAGAACGGATTAGATGTATCTAAAGATCCAATGGCATTGCAGCGTTTGAAAGAAGCTGCTGAAAAAGCTAAAATTGAATTATCTTCAACTACTTCTACCGAAATTAACTTGCCATACATAATGCCAGTTGACGGTGTGCCAAAACACTTGGTAAGATCTTTATCTAGAGCAAAGTTTGAGCAATTAGCAGATGAGCTGATTAAAAGAACAATTGAGCCTTGTAGGTCTGCATTGAAAAATGCTGATATGACTCCAGCAGATATTGATGAAGTTATTTTGGTAGGTGGTTCTACTAGAATTCCAGCAGTGCAAGATGCTGTAAAAGCATTCTTTGGAAAAGAGCCAAGTAAAGGTGTTAACCCTGATGAGGTAGTTGCTTTAGGAGCGGCGATTCAAGGTGGTGTTATGACTGGAGAAGTAAAAGATGTTCTTTTATTAGACGTTACTCCTCTTTCTTTGGGTATCGAAACAATGGGTGGTGTAAGTACTCGATTAATAGAATCGAATACTACTATTCCAACAAAAAAATCAGAGACTTTCTCTACTGCTTCGGATAATCAGCCTTCGGTTGAGATTCATGTTTTGCAAGGAGAGCGTCCAATGGCGAAGGATAACAGAACAATTGGAAGATTTCACCTATCTGATATTCCACCAGCACAAAGAGGAACACCTCAAATTGAAGTAACATTTGATATTGATGCTAACGGAATTTTAAATGTTTCCGCAAAAGATAAAGCAACAGGAAAAGAACAGTCAATTAGAATTGAAGCTTCTAGTGGTTTGTCTGACGCAGAAATTGAAAAAATGAAAGAAGAAGCAGAAGCAAATGCTGAAGCTGACAACAAAGCGAAAGAAAAAGTTGATAAGCTAAATGCTGCTGACAATTTAATTTTCCAAACGGAAAAACAATTGAAGGAGTACGGTGATAAAATTCCTGCTGAAAAGAAAGAGCCTATTGAAGCTGCATTAAACGAGTTGAAGGAAGTTCATAAATCAGAAAATATTGAAGCAATTGATGCTGCAATGGAAACACTGAACACTGCATTTCAAGCTGCATCGGAAGAAATGTATGCTGCACAGGCTGCCGAAGGCGGTGCGCAAGGACAGCCAGGTGCTGATGCTTCGCAAGAAGGTTCAGACGTAAAAGCTGAGGATGAAGTTACTGATGTTGATTTTGAAGAAGTAAAATAAAAGTCGCTACATATTACTACTAGTTAAAAAGAGCCGGTTATGCCGGCTCTTTTTTATTTGAGGTCTACTTTTTGCATGTGTAAATATGTTATGATTCGGTCGTTAATTATACTTTTTGTAATTGGAATCTCGGTTTCAGGATTCGCTAGTTCAGATGGACCTGATTCGTTGTTCAAGAAAAACTACATACAAGATCCGCTGTTTATAGATGACTTAAGCGGGAAAATTTCTTTCAAGCTTTTTACTCTCAATCGTACCAATAATTTCACGATTTCTGATGTAGGGAATAATTTTGAAACGAGATATGAGCCAAATGTCGGTTCTGATTTAGGGTTTGGAGTTTTGTACAAATGGTTGAAATTTGGAGTATCGTTTGCTCGATTAGGCAGAAATGGACCAGAATCAACTCATGGTAAAACTAGACGACTAGATCTTCAAGGTCATGTTTTTACAAAGAAAGTAGGAGCAGATGTTAGTGTCCAGTTGTATAATGGATTTTATTTATCTAATCCAGCTGCATTTAATAAAGAATGGAAATCGGGTGACCCATATCCGCAGCGTACTGATTTAAGAACAGCTAGTTTAGGAGCAAGTGTTTATTATGTTTTAAATCATGAAAAATTTTCACTCCAGTCGGTATATGTGCAGTCTGAATGGCAGAAAAAAAGTGCTGGATCTTTCTTTCTTGGAAGCTCATTAAATTCCTTCGCAATTATTGCAGACTCCGCTATTTCTCCTGAATACTTTTCGAATTCTACTAATCAAGCTAATTTTTTTGAAGATGCAAGATTTAGAAGCCTGGCTCCATTGGTTGGATATTCATACACGTTGGTTTTGAGTGAGCACGTTTTTACAAACCTTACACTTTCTCCTGGTCTTGCTTTAGCAAATACAAGATTGAAAAATGCAGAAGGTTTGCTGGTTTATCGAAAAATTAATATTATTCCAAGGTTAGGAATGCGCTTTGGCCTTGGATATAATGGTCCGAAGTTTTTCGGTGGTTTTTCAGCAGAATATAACTACAGGCAGTTTAAATTTAATAGTGGTGAGGGGCGGTTTGGTTATACTAGAGGTCAAGCGAGGTTGTATGTTGGATATCGACTTAATTATTAGTTATTCATACCGTAAAGCTTCAATAGGATCAAGTTTCGAAGCTTTTACCGATGGGTAATATCCGGAAAGTACTCCAACCACAAAACACAAGCTAAACCCTGAGAAAATCCACAACCAAGGAATTATGAATGCACCTCCTGTTAGCAGCGAAGTGACATTTCCGATAATTATTCCAAAAACAATTCCAGCAACTCCACCCATTTGGCAAATAAGAACTGCCTCAGTTAAAAATTGAGTTTTTATTACCGAAGGAGAAGCCCCTAAAGACTTCCGAACTCCTATTTCGTGCGTTCTTTCTGTGACTGAAACCAGCATAATATTCATTAATCCTATTGCCGCTCCCAATAATGTGATCATTCCAATTATCCCAGCTGCGATAGTCACATTTCTAATATTCTCAATCAGTTTCGTGGCTAAACTGTCGCTTCTGCGAATTTCGAAATCATCAGGTTTAGACAATGGAATTTTTCTGATTTGTCTGAATTTACCTGTGGCATCGTCAATGGTTGGAATTAATTGTTCTGGACGTTCGGTCATCACGTTTAGAATGAAAGTTTCATCTGGGTTGCCAAAATATTGCCTCGCGACGCCAAGTGGCAGCATAACTAGGCGATCACCTCCCATTCCTGAGCTACTTCCTTTTTCTTTTAAAACTCCTGCTACCTTATAGCGAACCCCATCAATGGAAATGTTGCTGCCTATTGCGTCGACATTTTTAAATAAAGTGTTATTGACTTCGCTTCCTATTAGTGCAACTCTCCGATTATTTTGAAAATCGGTATTACTCATGTTTCTGCCTTTTTCAACTGAATATCCAGCTGTTTTTAGGTAGTTGTGATCAATACCCATAACACTAACGTTCTGGTTGGTTTTTTCACTCTTGTACTTTACAGTAGAATTGAATGATGCGCTCAAGAAAACCGAGACTTTCGCATCTGAATCGAACTCATTTCTAAATTTTTGAGCCTCGAAATAGGTAATGCGTTTCTTTTCATTGTCTTCGTTTTTAACTTTTGCCCTTGAGCGATACTGACGAATAACAAAAGTGTTTGCTCCCATGTTGGTAAACTCAGATTGAATGGAGGCTTTAATCGAATCAATTGCGGTCAATATTCCGATGAGCGCAGTAATTCCAATAGCAATGATCATTGCAGTTAAAACCGTTCTAAGTGTTTGACTTTTAATGGCATTAAGCGCCACGTAAATATTCTCCTTTAGTACTTGTTTTCTCAATTTATAACAGCAAAATTATATGTATAATTTTTTACCTTCGCGGCCTTGAAAAGTAGCTACAGTAAAATTAGAAATTCAAAGTTATGATATTCGATTTGGACATGATTAAAAAGGTGTACCAGCGGTACCCTGAAAGGATAAAAGCAGCAAGAGAGATTTGTAACAAACCATTAACGCTTTCTGAAAAAATACTTTACACGCACCTTTGGGATGGAAAAGCCAAAACGGAATATGGTCGAGGAAAAAATTACGTCGACTTTGCTCCAGATAGAGTAGCTATGCAGGATGCAACGGCTCAGATGGCTTTGTTGCAGTTTATGCAAGCTGGTAAAAGTACAGCTGCTGTGCCTTCGACAGTGCATGCAGATCACCTGATTCAAGCTAGAATGGGTGCCGATAAGGATCTTCAAGAATCTTTAAATAAAAACAACGAAGTTTTCAATTTCCTTTCTTCGGTTTCTAATAAATACGGAATAGGGTTCTGGAAGCCAGGCGCTGGAATTATACATCAAGTGGTACTTGAAAACTATGCATTTCCAGGTGGAATGATGATAGGTACTGATAGTCACACAGTAAATGCAGGCGGACTAGGAATGGTTGCTATTGGAGTTGGCGGTGCAGATGCAGTTGATGTTATGGCAGGAATGCCTTGGGAACTTAAATTTCCAAAATTGATAGGAATTAAGCTAACTGGAACATTAAGCGGCTGGACATCTCCTAAGGATGTTATCCTGAAGGTTGCTGGTATATTGACTGTTAAAGGTGGTACCGGTTGTATTGTAGAATATTTCGGTGAAGGTGCTAAGTCAATTTCATGTACAGGAAAAGGTACTATTTGTAATATGGGTGCTGAGATTGGAGCTACTACTTCAACATTCGGTTACGATGATTCAATGAGAAGATATTTAAGTGCAACTGGAAGAGCAGACGTTGTTACTTTAGCTGATGAGGTTGCAGAACACCTAACAGGAGATGATGAAGTTTATGCTAATCCTGAGCAATACTTTGATCAGGTTATTGAAATAAATTTATCGGAACTGGAACCACATGTGAATGGCCCGTTTACACCAGATTTGGCTACACCAGTTTCTGAAATGGCAGCTGCGGCGGCTTCAAACGATTGGCCAACAAAAGTTGAATGGGGATTAATTGGTTCTTGTACAAACTCCTCGTATGAAGATTTATCAAGAGCAGCTTCAATTGCAAAACAAGCAGTTGAAAAAGGTCTTAAAACTAAAGCTGAATTTGGAATTAACCCTGGTTCTGAGCAAGTAAGGTTTACTGTTGCACGTGATGGAATTTTAGATGCATTTGAGCAATTAGATGCTACTATATTTACAAATGCTTGTGGACCCTGTATTGGTCAGTGGGCAAGAGCTGGTGCTGAAAAAGAAGAGAAGAATACGATTGTACATTCATTCAATAGAAACTTCTCGAAACGTGCTGATGGTAACCCAAATACGCATGCCTTTGTAACTTCACCAGAAATGGTTGCGGCAATTGCAATATCTGGGAACTTAGGATTTAATCCAATTACAGATACATTGGTTAACGAAGCTGGTGAAGAAGTGAAATTAGACCCGCCAACGGGTTGGGAATTGCCAGAAAAAGGATTTGATGTTGAGGACAACGGATACCAAGCTCCTTCATCGAACGGAAGTGGGATAGAAGTTGTAGTTAAAGAAGACTCTGAGCGGTTGCAATTATTGATACCTTTTGCAGAGTGGGATGGCGGTGATTTAACTGGAGTACGTTTGCTTATTAAAGCTCACGGAAAATGCACTACTGATCATATTTCAATGGCTGGGCCTTGGTTAAGGTATAGAGGGCATTTAGATAATATTTCTAATAACTGCCTAATTGGTGCCGTAAATGCTTTTGGTGGTGCAACGAATTCTGTTAAAAGTCAGATAACTGGTGAGTTGGGAGAAGTTCCAGCAACTGCAAGAGCATACAAAGCTGCAGGTGTTTCAACAATTGTTGTAGGAGATCATAACTACGGTGAGGGTTCCTCTAGAGAACATGCTGCAATGGAGCCAAGGCACTTAGGAGTTAAAGTTGTTTTGGTAAAATCGTTTGCAAGAATTCATGAAACTAATCTGAAGAAGCAAGGAATGTTAGGATTAACATTCGACCAAGAATCTGATTACGATAAAATCCAAGAATCAGATACTTTTAATTTTGTTGACCTAAAAGATTTTGCACCAGAAAAGCAACTGACAATTGAGGTTGTGCATGCTGATGGAAGTAAGGATGCAATTAAGGTAAATCATACTTACAATGCTCAACAGATCGATTGGTATCGTGCAGGTTCAGCATTAAATCTCATTAGTAGAGGAGCTTAATTTTTGATAAAAATTTAAGAAAAAGGTTCTCTCGAGAACCTTTTTTTTTGCAAATTGCCTTAGTTATTAATAGCTTTTTATATAAGTATATTTGCTAATTCAATGGAAATTAAGAATCCAAATATCTTTATTGTTTTGCTGATTTCAGCAGTTTTCATAACTGAAGGAATTTGTCAAGATAGTAGTTCCACTAATTTCGGTAAAAATATTTACAGAAAGAGTTGGAACCTTGGCTTTAAGGTTCATACGACTGGCATTGGTGGTGAGTTTAGGCAAGAAAAATTCGTCACGGCTACTCAAAAAAACTTTTGGAACATCGATATTTCTAATATTAAGCATGTTAAAGAGCAAAAGAGTTTTAATCAAGGACAGGATGAATCTAATATTGTCTATGGAAAGCTGAATAGCTTTTATCAGATTAGAGCAGGTGTTGGTCAACAAAAGGTAATATTCAAAAAGTTGGTTATTCGTGGAGTTCAAATTAGTAGTGTCTATAATCTTGCGCTTACTGCAGGATGGCTGAAACCTGTTTTTGTGGAAGTTCAGGTGGGCGACCTCAATGAAAATCCTACACCAAGTACAGAACAATACAATCCATATAGCCATTCATACGAGCGAATTTCAGGAAAAGGGCCTTGGCTGGCAGGCGTGGGAAGTAGTACCATTGTTCCAGGAGCGTCGGCTAAATTTGCTTTGAATTTTGAATTTTCACCTGAAGAGGATGAAATTAAGGCGATTGAGGTTGGAGTTATTTTAGATGGATTTATTGATCCAATTCCACAAATGGCGTTTAATCGCCAATACAATGTATTTTTTAATGTCTATATCAGTTTTCTGTTTGGCAGAAAAACCTATTTATAATAATGAGTGAACTTTTAGAATCGAAGCAAAAAATAAGCAAGCCAAAATGGTTGCGGGTTAAACTTCCTACTGGTGAGAACTATAAGCACGTTCGTGACATAGTTTCTGAACACAAATTGAACACTATATGTGAGAGCGGTAACTGTCCCAACATGGGAGAGTGTTGGGGTGCAGGAACTGCAACTTTTATGATATTGGGTAATATCTGCACTCGATCATGTGGTTTTTGTAATGTACTTACCGGTAAACCTTTAGGGGCTGATCCATTTGAGCCATTGCGAGTGGCTAAATCGGTTAAGTTGATGAAAGTGAAACATTGTGTTATCACTTCTGTTGACAGAGATGACCTTAAAGATGGTGGCTCAGATATTTGGGCGCAGACCGTTAATAAGGTTAGAGAATTAAGTCCTACAACTACTTTAGAAACGTTAGTTCCTGACTTTGCAGGAAACTGGGAAAACCTTCAAAGAGTTATTGATGTTGCTCCAGAAATTGTTTCACATAATTTAGAAACAGTAAGGCGACTTACAAAAGAAGTAAGAATCCAAGCAAAATACGATAGAAGTCTCGAGGTGTTGTACCGATTGAAAAAAGGTGGAATGCGAACTAAAAGTGGCGTTATGCTGGGTTTAGGCGAAACTGATAAGGAAATAATAGAAACGATGGAGGACCTAAGGTCTGTAGAAGTAGATGTGTTAACTTTAGGCCAATACCTTCAACCTACAAAAAAGCATCTACCGGTTTATGAATTTGTTAAGCCTGAGCGCTTTCAGAAATACAAAGAAATTGGTTTAGAAATGGGATTTAGATTTGTAGAAAGCGGTCCATTGGTTCGTTCTTCTTATCATGCTGAAAAACATTTATTCTAGCCATTTGTTCTTATAACGTAGCCGTTATTTTAAACAATGAGCCATTAAAATATTTGATTAAAGTTGTTTGAGAAAATGATTTAAATTGCACTCTATTTTGCTGAATACATTAATTATTACAATATGAAGATTAAAATACTTTCCCTTGCCGTTCTAGCTGGTCTTACTGCTTTGATTTACAGTGGTATAAAAAGAAATCAGAGTAATGTGGCCAAGGCCTCATATCAGGTCAGAGAAAACAATAGTAATAGTGCTTCTGCGCAAGGTGCTGTTGAATACTGGAAATCTATTAGAGGTTCAGTTGAAAACGGAGAAGTGAAAGAGGAAGATTATAATCGTGTAATTGCTCAAATTGAGAATAAGCGCGCGAGTAGAGCTGGAGGAATTGGTTTAGAGTTTGAACCAATTGGACCAACAAATATTGGAGGTAGAACCAGAGGTTTAGTCGTTGACATGGACGATCCAGAAATAATTATTGCGGCAAGTGTAACCGGAGGTGTTTTTAGAAGCCTGAATGGAGGTAACACCTGGACGAGTAGTTTCGGTACAGAAAAAACATTGACTACTAGTTACTTAACACAAGGTCCAGATGGAGCTGTTTATTTAGCTACTGGAGCAGCCTCTTTTGAACTAGCTGGATCATCGGAAAACGGTAATTCAACCCCAAAAGAACCGGGAATAGGTATAATGAAGTCAATTGACCAAGGATTAACATGGACATTACTAGAGAGTACTGAAGTTGGTGGAACGGATCAACGATTCAGGACTATCAATGAAGTGAAAGTTAGCCCTATCGATGCTAAGGTTATTGCAGTTGCTACATATAGAGGATTGCAGGTTTCGTTTGATGGTGGATTAACATGGATAGATAACCTAATTTGTGTTGGTGGATCAGGAACTCCTCCGTTTGTGGGAGATATTAATTCGTTGGAATTTAGTTTAGATGGAAAGATGTTATGGGTTGGATCTGATGACGGCCGATTCTTTTACTTAGACGATATTTCAGCGACTAACACGTGTGGGTTTGTTAGAGCTGAAGTTGCTGATGGTTGGGTTACTGGGTCAAATAGAATGAAATTAAGTGCTTCTGTAATTAATCCTCTTAAGGTATATGCCGCACTTACTGATGCTGGAGATGTATTAATTGATATTGTAGAATCTGTAGACGGAGGAAAAACATTTAAGACCATTAATCCAAATGTTCCTACAAGTAATCCAAACTTCGATATTTTCGGAAATGCTCAAGCATGGTACGATTTATTATTTAAGGTAGTGCCTAACACTGATGATGCTACAAGAGAAAATATATGGATAGGTGGAGTTGACCTTTGGAGGTTTGATGGAAACTGGACTCAAGCTGCTATAGGTGGAAGAGCAAATGGAGGGCACAATCCATTTTTCGTTCATGTTGATCACCACATCATGACTTACAACAAAAAGAATCCTAATCAATTGTATTTTGGGAATGACGGCGGAGTATTTAAGTCTTTAGATGGCGGATATGAATTTTTTGATGTGAATAAGGGATATATGACAACCCAATTTTACAGTATCGATATTGCAAACTTCGATTACGTTATTGGCGGAACACAAGACAATGGAAATATTATCGTTTCTCCCTTGAGACCTGGTGATACTGATTTTGGAGCAGTAGTGTTTAATGAAAACATTACCAATGGCGATGGTTTTGACTGCGTGGTTTCAAGTATTGCTGATGTTAAGTATACCTCTGCTCAATTTAACAATGTAGGAAGAGGTCTAATTGTAGATGTTAAAGGCGGTGCTGCATGTGGTCAATATTGTAACGATCAAGGTCACTTTTACACAAAGTTGGCTTTGTGGGAATCTAGAGACGATAAAACAAGTAAGTTTTTTCTTGCTTTCGAATCAGATACTGTAGCTGATGCAATTGATTTGGGTACTGGAATAAGAAAAACATACAGTGGAACAATTAAGCCATTTCAAGATGCTGCTGAGGTTATTCTGGGAAGTATAGAAATTGGAACGATTGACGATAGATTAAAATACAACGGAGCTGGAGGTTTTACAGGAAACGGTATTGGTACTTTGGATGAAACTACAATGGAGTTTTCAGTAACCTTTAATACTCCACCTCAATTAAATGCAAAAGTAAATGCCTATTATGCTTCCAACTATAAAGCAGGATCTGTCCTTAATGTAGGGAGTAGAACAGCGCAATTGCCAATACAACACATTCTAACAACAAACCTCGAACCTGGAGATGTAGAATTAATCCAAGATCCAGTTCAAAGTATAATCGCAATGTCCACATCGCAAGAGTGTTTATCTGGTCAGTCTCATGCTGCTAGAAGTTGTTCAGGTAGAACTTCAGGAATTATGTTGGGAAGAGATGCAATTAATACTGCTGAAGAACTGAAATGGTTGTTTGTTCCGGGTGGAAGTGGATACAGAATGGTGTTTTCTCCTAATGGAGATAAATTGTTTGCATCAGTAGGTGGATCAGTTGATCGACTGAATGGGATAAACGATGTTTACACGCAGGATGATGCTGATAAAGTTACAAGAACTAGAATCTCTGGTTTTGGAGGTGGAACAGTGACAGGAATTAGTATTCATCCGAATGATCCAGAAACACTAATAGTTACTACCGGAAATTATGGTATTACTTCGTCACACGTATATGTTGTCACTGGTGCTATGGGAGCAAATCCTGTTGCTAGAGCTGTAGGTGGTGATTTACCTAATTTCCCAGTATACGATGCGATCTTTGATATGACTAATCCTGACCGAGTTATATTGGGTACAGATAAGGGTGTTTGGACAACAAATGATGTATGGGCTGTAAGTCCCGTATATGTTGAAGAAAATTCAACAATTGGAAACTTTCCAGTGATTGATGTTGATCAACAAACGTTGCCTTTTGGTGAAGCAAGTAACAGAGAGGTTATTTATTTAGGTACACATGGCAGAGGAATTTGGAAGTCAGGTTCAGTAGTAACTGGAGTTGCACCAAACCTGACCAGTGCTAAAGTTTGGGAATCAGAAATTAAGCTCTTCCCAAATCCTGCAAAGTTTAATATTCAAATTGAATATACAGTTGCAAATCCAGATGAGGTTACCATGAGAATTTATTCTATTGCAGGAAACATTATGAAAACTATCACTCCTTCTGCACTGGAAGGCGAGAACAGTATCAATGTTCCTGTTAACGATTTACCTTCAGGAACTTACTTCATTAATTTGATAGATGGAAACTCTCAGAAAGTTGCCAAGTTTATCAAAATGTAAATTCAAAACATAATTTTTCAGAAGCCGCTCTAAGTATTTAGAGTGGCTTTTTTTTGCTCAAAAATTTTTAGAGAATTTACCGTAATTCAGTAGAATCTTTTTTGGAAATCAAGAATATTATTTAATGCTTCAAGTCAACATGCTGCATTGATAAGCTAACCAAGTTTATCAAAATGTAAACTTGATTAAATACATATAAAAAAGTACTCCTTGTGAGGGCTTTTTTTATGCCTATTTTTTTAATCGCGGTATATTTGAGTCAAAGGAATTTTATGCGAATAGCTATTAATGGATTTGGTCGGATTGGAAGAAATTTCTTACGAGAACTTGTAAGAAGAAGCAATGAATTTGGACAGTTTCAAGTGGTTGCCATTAATGATTTGGCGGATACTAAAACACTTGCACACTTATTAAAATACGATTCAGTTCATGGTGGTTTTAAGGGGGAAATATCATATTCTGGAAATGAGATTACGGTAAATGGAAATGCCGTTAAAACGTTTGCTGAATCAGATCCTTCGAAATTACCATGGGCATCACTCAACATTGACATTGTCATTGAGTCTACAGGATTTTTCAGAACAAGGAAATTAGCTTCTAAACATTTAGTAGCAGGGGCCAAAAAAGTTATTCTTTCGGCGCCGTCTTCTGATAAGGATATAAAAACAGTTGTGTTAGGAGTTAATAATGACGTTCTGTCAAAAGACGATGTAATCGTTTCAAACGCTTCTTGCACTACTAATAATGCAGCACCATTAATTCAAATAATCGATGAATTGTGCGAGATAGAAACAGCTTACATTACTACGGTTCATTCTTATACATCAGATCAAAAACTGCATGATGCACCTCATAAAGATCTTAGAAGGGCGCGTTCAGCTCCTAATTCAATTGTACCTACCACAACAGGTGCAGCAAAAGCCATTACGAGAATATTTCCTCATTTAGAAGGTAAAATTGGCGGATGTGGTATTCGTGTTCCGGTGCCTAATGGCTCAATGACAGATATTACTTGTGTCGTTAAAAACCCACAAAGTGTTGAATTGATTAATGAAAAATTCAAAGCTGCATCAAAGACTTACCTCAATGGAATTTTGGATTACACAGAAGACCCAATAGTATCGGTTGATATTATTGGAAACCCACATTCCTGTTTATTTGATGCTGAATTAACTTCAGTTATTGGAAACATGGTAAAAGTTGTGGGTTGGTACGATAATGAAATCGGTTACTCAAATAGGTTATTGGATCTTTTGAAAAAAATCTAATTGTGAAACTCCTTTAATTCCAAGCGTTCTCCATCAAACACACCATAAGTGTTGTAATTGAGCCATTCACCAAGGTTTATGTATCGACTGGTTTCGCCAACCTTTAAATCTAAGGGTAAATGTCTGTGGCCAAATATGAAGTAGTCATAATGTTTAGTTGTGAGCACTTCTCGGGAGTAAATAGCTAACCATTCATTTTCTTCTCCTAGGAATTTTTCATCGGAACCACTATTTGCCGAACGACTTCTTCCACTCCAAAAATTTGCCAAACCAATACCTAAATTAGGGTGAATCCAGCCAAATATCCATTGGCAAATCGGATTAGCAAACACCTTTTTAATGAATTTGTAGCCGTAATCTCCGGGTCCATAACCATCTCCGTGACCAATTAGGAATTTCTTTCCGCCAAATTCAAAATCGGTATTGTCTCGATACATTTTAACGCCCAATTCTTCTTCAAAATAATTGAATACCCACATATCATGGTTTCCGATAAAATAGTGGACATTAATTCCGCCATCAGTTAGTTCCGCAATTTTGCCTTGCAGTCTAGAAAACCCCTTTGGAATAGCATGTTTATATTCAAACCAAAAATCAAAGACATCACCAACCAAAAAGATATCGGAAGCATCTTTTGAAACTTCATTCAACCATTGAATAACTCTTAATTCTCGTTCTCGACTTTTCTCGGGATTTGGTGCGCCTAAATGAAAATCAGATGCGAAATATATTTTTTTATTCAAACTCATTTTACAATTTCGTCCAGTGCTTTGTATGGATTCAGTTTATGCAAATGCAAAGTAAATCGAATCTGTTCGTTATAGGTAACATTGTTTGCCGAGTAGGCTTGTTCGATAGAATCGCTCCAAAGAACCGGTAAGAAGACTTCAAGAATATCTCTCAAGATTGATATTTTAATTCCTGCATTAAACATAAAAGACTCTGTTGAACTGGTTCCGATATCAGAATATACCCCAATTGGCAATACGAACGGCAGATCGGCCTTTATATTAAACGCAAGCAACCAATCGTTAGATTGACCCACATTTGTAGGAGTTTTAAAGCCTCCTTGATTATCATTCATTTGCTGTTGCCAAAAATCATGAGAAGTTCCTCGTTCAACGAAGGTGTTACTAAATGTATAATCATACCATCCTGATTGACCGTCCATTCTCAAGTTATATCTAGGCGAAGTAGTCTGGTTATTTGCAAACACACCGGCATACACTCGAAGAGTAATATTCTCTTTTCCTTTATGGTATTTCCAATTTTGAATTCCTTCCAATTCTAGCAACTGAAATTCTTCGTGGGTCGTAGAGGTGAAGTTTATTTCGGATTGACTTAATTCTCGATTACGATTTGAATTCCAATCTAGGATTGTATACAAGTTATCTTCATTTACGATAGGTAATCTTTCTCTATTGGTTTGTTCCGTTGTGTAAATAGATCCTATTGAAAGATAATGTCTCCAAGGCGAACGTGCATTTTTATTCTTAAAGTCAAAATTAATTTTTGGATTATACCGTTCATACTGCGTGCTATTAGATCCTAGTGTTGGATTAGAATAACTAAATCGCTGTAAGTTTCCATTTAAGGTAAGCCGTTTAATAAAGTTCGAAAAATAGAAGTGATAATTTGCATTATAAATTCCATTTAACTCATTGCGATGTATGGAATACATAGGAGCTACAAAAAACTCAAAAGGCTTTTCTAGAATTGATTTGTTATGCAATCCAATTCCTAACATTGTTTGATCGCTCGAATTCCAACCAATCATAGGTAAATAAAACAACTGTGTTTTATTAGAGTTTTCGAGTGAACCAAGAAACTTCAATTGTATTGGTTCCACTTTTTTAAGCAATCCGCGGGTTCTTGAAGTATTGTCCTTTCTGTTTTTTTCAACTGTATTTAAATGCACATCAGCCATTATAGACTTAGCACCAGTATTGGGTAATTCTATTTTGGTTACTCCTGAAAGTGATTTGATTTGATGACTAATTAAAATACTTCCATTTTTATCTAATGCACTAATCGTGACCGGAAGATTAATTGAGGATTTATTTTTTACCGTGATATAATGAGTTTCATCTTTTGTTTTAACTTTTTTCAGTTTTACATTAATTTTCTCCGTTGAATTCAGATAATGATCAAAAAACCAACTTAAGTCTTCTTCAGAGACCAACTCAAACTCTGTCTTTAAATCCTTTAAATTGGGATGTTTGAATTCCCATTTTGTATAAAACTGCCGCATAGAACGGTCAAAAACGTCATCACCTAATGCTGCTCGCAGCATTTGTAAACTCACGGCCATTTTTGCATATACAATTGCCCCATAATTCAAATAAGTGTAATCTGCCGAATGAGCGGTTAGTTTTTGGTCAGTATTATTTCGAGCTGTAAACAAATAGGTAAAATACTTTTCACCCCTTACCGTCACCAAGTCAAGACCCAGCCAGGAATTCAGGAAATTTGGTATCCTATCAACCTGAGCAGAAAGGCTAGAGTCTCCATACAATTCTTCGAAATAGCGCATTTCATAAAAAGAATTGATGCCTTCATCTAAACTAGGCATATCGCGTTCATTAAATCCGAGCATTCCGTAAAACCAATTGTGTCCAACTTCGTGAACAATAACATTTTCTAAAGTTTTTCCTTTCATACCGTAATCAATAATCGTAATCATCGGGTATTCCATTCCTCCGCCAGCTTCCAGACTGGCCTCAACTGCAGAGCAATTTTTATAGGGATAATCACCATTGTATTTTGAATAGTGATATACCGCTTGATTCACATAGCGAGGAACTTTTTTCCATTCTTCATAATTTTCCTTGTCGAAATAGGCCCAAGTAGTAACAGTTCTTTTTGAGTTCGGAAGCAGTACAGAATCTTTTAGAACCATAAAATCTTTTTGTCCAAACCATGCGAAATCATGCACATTAGCTTGATTATAATGCAAGGTTTTGTATTCTTTACTTGAAATAGAATCAAATTCTAAATATTTAGCTGGTTTGGAGACGCTATATTCAGATCGTTTTAGCAGAAAATCGATTTCAGATTTTGTTTTTAATTCTCCTGTTGCTCCAATTACGTAATTCTTCGGAACGCTTATGCGAACATCAAAGGTTCCGAATTCAGAATAAAACTCACCCTGATTTAAATAGGGCATAGCATGCCATCCATCTTTATCAAATACTGCAGGCTTTGGATACCATTGTGTAATTTGATAAGAGTTGCCTGAATGTCCCAGTCGACTAATTCCTGCGGCTGGAATTTTCACCCTAAAAGGAGTCGAAATTTTAATACGCTCTTTGGGTGCTAGTTTTTTATTCAAAATCAAAGCACAGACATCAATATGATTAGGATGATACACCCACTTTATTTCAACGTTATTAACCTTGAAGTTTAGTGAATCAATAAATCCTCGTCCCTTCTTGTCAGTAAATTGAAAAGTAGTTGACCCGTTTTCTAACAGTTGTTTTCCAAGAGCAGTTTCATTGTTTTTGTATGCATTGGGCCATAAATGAAACCATATGGTATCCATACCATGGCGACTATTATTTATGTATTCAAGTTCTTCATAACCGTGAAGAACATGATTGCTATCATCCAATTCAACTTGAATGTCATAGTTAACTGTTTGCTGAAAATATTCACGAACGTGCTGCCCTGATGCTATTCCAGAAAACCCTAAAAACAAAAAGCCCAAAAGGGCTTTTCTTGTGCTTGAATTTGATTTAAGCATAAATTTTCTCAAAAAGGTCTTTGTATTTTTCCATTATAAACTTTCGCTTGAGTTTAAGAGTAGGGGTTAACTCCTTAGTTTCTACGGACCAAGTTGAATCTACTAATTCAAACTTTTTGACTTGTTCCCAGCTTCCAAATCCCTCATTCAATTTGTCAATTTCTTTTTTGATCCGTGCAATAACCTTTTCGTTTTTTATTGCAGTGGAGTTAGATCCAAAATCAATACCTTTTCTGACACACCAATCTTTTAGAAACTCAAAATTAGGAACCACATATGCGGCAGGATGCTTCTGACTTTCACCGATAACCATGATTTGTTCAATGAACCTAGATTCTTTGAATTTATTTTCCATAGGTTGAGGAGCGATATACTTACCTCCTGATGTTTTGAAAATCTCTTTTTTACGATCTGTTATTTTTAAGAATCTATCACCAATAAATTCTCCAATATCTCCTGTCGAGAACCAACCATCTGCAGTAAGTACTTCTTTTGTTTTTTCAGGTTGGTTGTAATAACCCTGCATTACGTTCGGTCCTTTAATCAGGATTTCTCCATCAGCTGCAATTTTCACCTCTACACCGTCGATAATTCTACCAACTGAGCCGAGCATTAATCCTTTATCGTGCCATGCATTTACTGTTGCAACAGGAGATGTTTCTGTTAATCCGTAACCCTCCATTATCGGTACTCCAGCAGCCAAAAATACTCTAGCCAATCTTGGCGATAAAGCAGCAGAACCAGAAGCAACGGCCAATACATTACCACCTAAAGCTTCTTTCCACTTACTAAATATAATTTTTCGTGCAATGCTCAATTGAAATTCGTACCAAGCTCCATTTGCACCATAAGGTTCATATTTTTCTCCAAGTGAAAGCGCCCAAAAGAAGAGTACTTTTTTTATTCCAGTTAATTCTGAGCCTTTAGCAACAATTTTATCATAAACCTTTTCGAGGAGTCGAGGAACTGCTGTAAAAACTTCAGGCTTTATTTCTCTGAGGTTGTCACCAATCGTTTCCATCGATTCAGCGAAATAAACAGAAACTCCTGTTATCATATATAAATAGATCAACATACGCTCATATACGTGACATATAGGGAGGAAACTTAAAGACTTCCCATTACTATCTACCGGTAATCGCTCAATACAGGACAATGCGTTACTCACTAAATTTTTATGAGAAAGCATTACTCCTTTAGGAACACCTGTTGTTCCACTAGTGTATATAAGTGTGGCTAAATCATTCTCACTAATGGAATTCATTATGGACTCAACTTCAGCGTCTTCTTTTCCTTCACCTTCAGCAAGAAATTTTGTCCAATGATCGACTCCTTCCAATTGCTCAAAAGAATAAATATGCTTTAAGCTAGGAACTTGATCTTTAATAGAGTTTACTTTTTCAAACAGCTCCATATCGCTAACAAAGCAATATTTTAGTTCAGCATCATTAAAAATATATTTGTAATCTTCTGCTGATATCGTTGGGTATATAGGTACATCAACTGCGCCGACCTGCAGAATTCCGCAATCCATAGATATCCATTCAGGTCGGTTATTTGAGATCAAGCCAATTTTATCTCCTTTTTCAATGCCCAGTTTCAAAAGCGATTTACTCACTTGCATGGCCTCGCTAAGCATTGTGTCAATAGAAGTAGGCTCCCATTTTCCATTGATTTTTGCCGTAAAAGCATCTTTTTGAGGATAAGCTTTTTGTTGGTGGCGTGGTATATCGAATAAGCGTTTTACATGATCGTACATATATGTCTGTTTTGCTCAAATATAAATAAAGAGTTGGTCGAAAAAGACAGATAATAAATAGACTAATTAACGCTAAACTCTAATTTCCCCTTAATATATGTCCTCTGCACTTGAGTATCACTTGTTTTGTCAAAAGGAGCCTTCATTAGGTCAATGTTTAAAACAATAAAATCTGCATTTTTTCCGGCTTCTAAACTTCCCGTTTTATCATCAAAAAAAGCTAACATAGCTGGCCAAATCGTTAGTGCTTTAAGAGCGTGTTTTCTTTCTATGGGATAAGAACATTCGCCTGATTTGATTAAAGCTTTGAATTGTTCAAAAGGATTCATCTCTCCAATTGGGAACAATGAGCCAGAGGCAAGGAATTGATTTTGAGTGTATAGTTCTGAAAAATTATAGCTGGAACAATCTCGGTTTTCTCCGATAATAGAACCAACTTTTCCTTTATCCATTGTCGCCTGAGTTGGCTGAACGCTGGGTAGAATACTGTAGGGTTTTAATTTCTTGAAATCAGACTGATGAACCAGTTGATTGTGCTCAATGCGCCAGCGATTATCGTTTACAGATTTCAGGGCTTTCCCCATTTGTGTTGACGCTAATGCAAAGGCTGAATCTCCATAAGCATGGAATATCATTTGAAAGTTCAATGAAGCACACAATTCAGGAAGTTCATACAATGCAAAAGAATCGGCGAATAGCTGGCCATTAGTTTCTTCAGAGTCATACGGGTTTTTCAAAAGCGCTTCTTTTGCCCCAAATCCACCATCAATGAAATAACTAAGTCCTTTTAAATGAATAGATCCAGAATCGATTCTTCCGGTTTTAGTGAGCCATTGGAAATTTTCAGGATTACCACCCAATACCAATTGATGGTAGAAAGTAGAATTATTTTCTTCAATAATTTTTTCTGCGGTGTTTGAATTAACCCCAAAACTTGTACAGCCAGAATATCCGTTTTTGAAAAGTTCATTGGTCAAGTCTTTACTTGAGAAGTTTTCTAATTGATTTTTTTCAATGTAATCAATAACCTTAGTAATTGAATCTTTATCAAAGATTAGGGTATTCTCATTTCTTGAGCCTTTAAAAACTGAGTTAAAAGTTCTCTCATCTAGTTTTATTGTATTCCCAGAAGAGGATCGCGCTACATATTGAAAGTCAGGATAATCGAGTTGCCGTAATTCTCTTATTGGAGCATTATAGATGTAATTGATTTTCGAATTATCAAGCTGAACCTTAGTCAAATTGACATATTCAATTGCATTGCTTTTTAAAGTTTTTGCAAGTAAATAGCTATGAGCGTCAAAAAATGCAGGAACAACTGTTCTCTTTTTTAAGTCTAGTTTCTCAGTCGAAGTGTATTTGTTTAGAATTTGATGTTCAGGACCAATTTCTAAAACAACACCGTCTTTTATGGCCATTGCTTGCGAAGAGCTAAACTCCAAATCGCAAGTGTAAATCGTTCCATTATGAACTATTAAGTCTGCGTCTTTGTGCTTTATACAAGAGAGAAGCGCAGAGGCAGTTACCGCAAAAAGAATAAGGAGTTTTAGTTTAACCATTTTTGAATAAAAGTAGTTCTTTTGGTATCCACCAAAATGTTAAGAATAAGAAGTATAAGAATTAACGCAGGTATTTTATATCGAACCAAAGCACCAAAAACGGGAGTGACCCAGCCAGCTATTAACAAGATAATAACTGCAGAAATTGAAAAAGCAGCAATGATTTGAGTACTTTGATTATTAAGTTGCTTTCTGAACCAAAACGCAATAATTGCCAATGAAATTAATAGTAGAATCTCAAAAGAAGCTATTAAACTTATTGTGGAATGCGCCTCCCATATAAATGGACGAAATAATGCGTTGGAAAGTGCATTCGGAGCAGTTACTAAGAGGCTTTTCCATTCTGGTTCCAATATAAATAATTCAAATGCAGATCCTGGTTTCGATAGCGCTATTTCATTCAGGAAGTCGTGCTGTTTTTGATAAAAACGCTCTGGTATTCTTAACTTTAAAAGAAAGTCCATGAGAATAACTGACGCTGTTCCAAGCACTAGGTATGTAGGTATTAATATTCTTGATTTTAGGGAAGAAAATTTAAAAGCTAAAAGCAGTCCAAAACCAACAATTAAAGAAATAGCCACGTAGCTTTTTATAGTGAGTCCCAGTAGAAAGAATAATATTAGAAAGCCTAAGTGTTTAAGGTTAAAGGACGAAATTGTTTTGATTCCGTAATAAGTAAGAAAACCCATTACAAAAACCAAAAGACTTTCTTTTAGCACAGCCGAACTCCAAAAAATTATTCCAGGGAAAATCAAAATACTTAAGAAGGTAAGTTTAGAGTTTACTCCAAAGTTTTTGATTGCATTAACTAGCGCCGCCAAACCAAGAAAGCTCATTAGATTGATAATTAAGGTATGAATGTGATAAACATCAAAACTGAAAAGTCGAACGAAAGCGTTAAACCGAATGATAGTCATGTTGTCATTAAAAACTCCGTGCAAATGATTTTTGTACCAGTTGTTGAGCTGATCTGTTGCCTTGATAACGGTATCTGATTGCATATCTATTCCAAAAATAACTTTGAAATAGGTGAGCGGGTCGTTTTTAAAAACTTCAAAAAGCAAATTAGCATCATCGTAAAAGCGAAACGCATCTGTTGTATTGCGAGAACCATAATAGTATTGATAGAAAAGTGTAAACCCTATTCCGACTAATACTTTCAGTGAAAATAAGCATTGAATTTGGAGGTTAGAAAAACCAAGGTTTTTAACCAATCCAATTTTTGGAAGTATCCACAAAAGGATAAGCCACCAGAAAATAAGGTATGGAATATTGAAAAGCATAAAACACAATATTAATCTAACCTACAATAAATTCATTATATTGTTGTTTCCAATTTATACTAAAGCTCAATTATATGTTTAAATACCAAATACCAAACACCTAATAATTTCCCTAGTGATTTCTTTTTGTTTTCTTGCTTTTTTTGTTAAGTCGCAGGAGCAACCTACAAATCCAATTGTATTAGGAAATCAATTAACTAACCCTTATACGGTTTCAGCAATGCAAGCAGCTAAGATTAGCTTAAAAGCTAAAAAACCCAATTTGTCATATAATTTATTATCTAACATTGAAACCACCCATTATTACATTAAATACAAACCTGTGAATGACGCAGAGTTTGAATTGTTGAGATCAGACTCTACACTTGAGCTTTTTGAATACCCTTTAGATTACGAAATATTAAATGGAGATGGAACGTGGTACCACGAACCAAGTTTAGCTAATGGTGCAATTACTTGGCAGTATTGTGTAATAGAAAAGAATGAACCGATTAAACCAATAGCCTATGAGGTGTTGGCAGATTTGTTTTTGCCTGAACCATTCATTGAATTGCAAGGTGTTGACCCATTATTAGAAGCTGTATCTTTAGAATTAATCGATGAAGCTCTTCTGAATTCAGGAAATTTGTTTCTCGGAGAATTTGGAGCAAGAGCCAGTAAGTGGACTCCATCAGGAACAATTACAGCTTATGACGATCTGGTTGGAGCTCAAATACCGATTGCTGGTGCGAAAGTTCGGGTGCGAAGTTGGTTCAAGTACAAAAAAGTATTTACTAATAGCAATGGTTATTTCTCAACGGATGACTTTAGAACCAAAGTTAACTATACAATTGTTTGGGAAAGATTTCGTTACGACATTAGAAATGGGTGGTCACTTCAATCGCATTATAAAGGGCCGAAAGGGACGAAAAATAACTGGAACCCTGCAATTTCTTCAGGCAAATCATTAAGACATGCAACTATACATAGGGCCGCATATCGATATTTTTATGGAAACATAGGTGGACTGAAGAGACCAAATGTTTGGACGAAACTCAAGATAAATTACGTGGATAAATCCGGAGCGAACCAAGGAATAAATTGGGGAAATCATTGGCAATTGTTTGTAGCTGGACCAATTCTTCCACATATTAAAATTTGGAAAAATACGGGAGGATCTGATTTCGATACCCAAGAAATTTTCGCAACTACTGTGCATGAAATTGGGCATACTTCTCATATTCAGTTAATGAATATGGTAGCTCAATTTGGGCAGGTCGATATTCTCCTTCGTGAATCGTGGGCAAACGCGATTGAATGGCATGTTACTGATATTGAATATGTATCCATTGGTTACGGTGTGGTTAGCAAGCTTGCAATACAAGGTTGGAATTCGAGTAATTCTCATGAATACACACCCTTATTTATTGATTTTGTAGATACGCAAAATCAAGGTATTAATGTCCTAACAGGTCAGCCTTATTGCGATATAGGGTATATGGATGGAGGCGGGAACTGTCAGATAGGGCAGGCTCCAAGTGGTGAAACTGCGTTTATATATGCTGCAAACGGAAACAAATACTTTTACTATACTCCGGTCGGGTCAAACGGCTGCCCAGTTCACAACGCATGGTTCGATGGGTCAAATTGCTTGGTTATGACCGTTCCTGCTGGAAGGCTTCCTTTTATACATTTAAATCATTGGTATTTAAATCCAGTTATTGGAACTATTACTACAAGAATATCTAATAAGCCCGATGATCAAATATCAGGTTTTGTAATGTCTACTATTGAATCACAAATCGTAAAACATTCTTATGGTTTGAGCAGTTTGCAGACAAGGCTGAAATCTAACAAGCCGTCGGGAGTTACAAATGCACAAATTGACACTTATTTGAATTTTTATTTTAACTTATGAAAGCAGGACGTTATAAGCAGGTGAATATTTTTCTTTTATTAAATGTACTTTCTCTTTATTCTTGTGTTGATAAGGATATTTCAAGTTCTTATTTGATAATGAATAACTCCTCGTATGATTTAACAGTAAAGCCTTGGGGTATCAGCAACAGTGATTCTTTAAAAATAGAGTCAAAGCTAATACACTCCTTCAATGAAAACGGTCTTAGAGTCACAAATGCTAGCCCATTTGAGTTGCTTCTTGATACAGATGTAGAAGTTCAAATAATTTTTAATGATTCAATAATCACAATTCATAATTACACTCAACCTGCCATAAATAGTATTATTCCAGAGTCTTCGTGGAATGAAAAGAGAATTTCTGAGTATTCATTCTTGTATACATATATAATTACAGATGAAGATGTTCCTTGAGTGTAAGCTAAAAACAAACTCTAAGGTCGATGCTTATTTTAAGTATTTTATATAACCTAACATTATGAATCGTTACTTTTTGTTTATTGTTATTTCGTTGTTGTTCTTTTCTTGAAAAGAAAAGGATGTATCAACTATTAATGTTTACACATTTAGGCATGATACGGAATACAAAATAGTTCTAAAACATTGGACCTTAGATCACTTAGATTCATTAATCATTTTAGCGAATGAAAAATACATATTTGAAAAAACGTTTGGGAGAGGCTCTTTTGGTAGCAACCCGTTTCATGCACAATCAGGAGTTGATTCTGAGATTGAAATTATTTTTAATGATACAGTTTTTATTTCCCACCGAAATTCTACTGAAATCCAACACAGTATTATGACAGAACCGTCATAGAACGGAGGCAATTTAGGAAGTAATTGTTACGCTTAAATCTATTCTTTTACTGAATCAGATTTCGAGGAAGCTAAAAGACACAATTAGTACTTGTTCTAAAAAAACGTCTTTTCTGTTAATAATAAAGACCCTTTCTAAAACCCTTTCGGTAAACTCATTTTTAACTTTGCACGCATTCTAGGAATTTTGTTTGCTGGAATTGAAAACACTCTAAAAGGTTTCTAATGATAAAGTTCTTTTCGTCTGGTGAAGACAAAATTTTTGCTGTAGGATTTCAAAATGATGTAGATAGCTCCGATCTACCAAAGCTCGAGTGGCTATTTAGTGGTGCAAAACCAGTTGAGGAGGAAACACTTATTGGCATTTTTGTGGGGCCTCGAAAAGAAATGATTACTCCTTGGAGTACCAATGCAGTTGAAATCACTCAAAACATGGGAGTCCATGGGATTTTTAGAATTGAGGAGTTTTTTTCCTTCACTATTGAAAATCCGACTTTTGATCCAATGCTTCAGGTAAAGTATTCGGAGCTTGGGCAAGATCTATTTACAATAGACAAAAAACCAGAGGAGGTTCTCTACATAGATGATATTTCAAGCTACAATAAGCAGGAAGGTCTAGCATTAAGTGATGAAGAAATTGAATACCTAAAAGGAGTAGCTACTCAACTTAAAAGAAAATTAACGGATAGCGAGATTTTTGGATTTTCTCAGGTAAATTCTGAGCATTGCCGCCATAAGATTTTCAACGGTCAGTTTATTATTGACGGAAAGGAAATGCCGTCCTCATTATTCAAGCTGATTAAAAAAACCACCGCCGATAACCCAAATAGAGTAGTATCCGCATATAAAGATAACGTTGCCTTTGTTGAAGGTCCCCGCGCTGAGCAATTTGCTCCAAAACGCCAAGACGAATCTGACTTTTTTGAAACCAAAGAATTTGATAGTGTAATTTCAATAAAAGCAGAAACACATAATTTCCCAACTACGGTTGAGCCTTTTAATGGAGCTGCCACTGGAAGTGGAGGTGAAATTCGAGATAGAATGGCCGGTGGAAAAGGTTCTATGCCCTTGGCAGGAACAGCAGTTTATATGACCGCATATTCTCGATTGACCGAAGATAGAGCTTGGGAAAACGGAATGGATGAGCGTGCATGGTTGTATCAAACTCCAATGGATATTTTGATCAAAGCATCAAATGGAGCGTCAGATTTTGGAAATAAATTTGGTCAACCACTTATTAATGGTTCGGTATTAACCTTCGAACACAAAGAAGGGGATAAGCGATTTGGTTTCGATAAAGTAATCATGCAAGCTGGCGGTATTGGTTACGGTAAGAAAGGAGAGGCACTAAAAGATATTCCAAACCCAGGCGATAAAATCGTTGTAATGGGTGGTGATAATTACCGAATAGGAATGGGTGGCGGAGCTGTGTCTTCCGTTGCAACTGGCGAATTCTCAAGTGGAATTGAGCTGAATGCTATTCAACGTTCTAATCCTGAAATGCAAAAACGGGTCTATAATGCTGTGCGTGCGATGGCCGAATTGGACAAAAACCCTATTGTTTCTATTCACGATCATGGCGCAGGTGGACACCTTAACTGTTTGTCTGAGTTAGTTGAAGAAACCGGTGGAAGAATCGATGTTAACAAATTGCCTGTTGGAGATCCAACATTATCTGACAAAGAAATAATCGGAAATGAATCTCAAGAACGAATGGGATTAGTGATTCGAGAAAAAGATATTGAATTACTGACCAAAATTGCAGATCGCGAAAGAGCCCCAATTTATGTAGTAGGAGAAACAACCAATGACAAACGCTTTGTTTTCGAAAACAAGAAAACGAAAACGAACCCAATGGATTGGGATTTGGCGCATATGTTTGGTTCTTCTCCAAAAACGATATTAGAAGACAGTTCAAAGACAGCGACTTATGCTGAATTGAATTATGAAACCAATCCGAATAAATTTCAAGATTATTTAAATGCTGTTTTACAATTAGAGGCAGTTGCTTGTAAAGATTGGTTGACCAATAAAGTAGATCGATGTGTTACTGGACGTGTTGCTAAACAACAATGTGCTGGACCATTACAAATTCCGCTGAATAATGTCGGAGTAATGGCAATTGATTATCGTGGAGTAAAAGGAATTGCAACTTCACTAGGGCATTCTCCAGTAAGTGCTTTGATTGATCCAATTGCAGGTTCTCAAGCTTCCATAGCAGAAGCATTAACCAACCTGATTTGGGCGCCAATTGAACAAGGAATTCAAGGAGTTTCGTTAAGTGCAAACTGGATGTGGCCAGCAAAACAAGAAGGCGAAAATTATCGCTTGTACGAAGCGGTAAAAGGAATTAGTGATTTTGCTTGTGAGCTTGGCTTAAATGTGCCTACAGGTAAAGATTCACTTTCTATGACTCAGAAATACAAAGACGGAGTTGTTTATGCTCCTGGAACAGTAATTATTTCTGCTGTAGGTGAGGTAAGTAATTTAAAGAAAGTTGTTGAGCCAGTATTGCAACCGATCATAGGTTCTCAATTAATCTATATCGATTTTTCTGAAGACGGTTTTAAATTAGGAGGTTCATCATTTGCTCAAATTCTAAATCAACTGGGTAATGAAGCACCAAGAATTAAAGACGCTAAAAAATTCGCAGCTACATTTAACGTAATTCAACAGTTAATTCTGGATGACAGAATTCTTGCAGGTCATGATATTTCGGCTGGTGGAATGGTCACTACATTATTAGAAATGTGTTTCCCTGAGAATACTATCGGTTTATCGGTTGATTTAGCTGCATTGAATTCAACAGACGATATTAAATTGTTGTTTTCTGAAAAAGCTGGAATTATAATTCAAGTTGAAAAAGAAAACAGTGCAATGGTAAGCTCAGCATTAGATTCCGTGAATGCAAGCTATGCCATAATAGGTTCTGTAAATAATGAGAATAGTGTAGAAATTAAAACGAGTTCAAATGCATATGTTCTTGATGTTCCAACTTTAAGAAAGACGTGGTACAAGACTTCTCATTTGTTAGATCAAAAACAATCGGGAAAAGAGCATGCGGATTCACGTTTTAATAATCACGACAAATTTCCGCTGAATTACATTTTCCCACAAAATTTCAAGGGAACTTATGATGCATTAGGATTGAATCCTAATCGAAAAACAGCATCTGGAATAAAAGCTGCTATTATTCGAGAAAAGGGAGTGAACGGCGATAGAGAAATGGCTTATGCTATGTTCTTGGCTGGCTTTGATGTTAAAGATGTGCATATGACTGATCTAATATCCGGTCGAGAAGACTTGTCTGATGTTAATATGATTGCCTTTGTAGGTGGATTTTCCAACTCTGATGTATTGGGTTCTGCTAAAGGATGGGCAGGCGCATTTATGTTCAATGAAAAAGCAAAAGCTGCATTAGATAACTTTTACGCTCGACCAAATACGCTTTCACTTGGAATTTGTAACGGTTGTCAGCTAATGGGCGAGTTAGGTTTAATTTATCCAGAACATAGCGAACACCCAAAACTGGAGCACAACACTTCTGGTAAATTCGAATCAAGCTTTTTGGCCATTGAAGTGCCAGAAAACAATTCAGTAATGCTGGGAAGTTTGTCTGGAACTAAAATGGGTATTTGGGCAGCACACGGAGAAGGAAAGTTCCATCTTCCAGAAGCGGAATCCAATTATAATATAATAGGTAAGTATGCCGATTCTGTTTATCCGGTAAATCCAAATGGTTCTGATTATAACGTTGCAGGTATTGCAAGCAAGGATGGAAGGCATTTAGCAATTATGCCTCATTTTGAACGATCAATTTTTCCATGGAATTGGGGCTATTATCCAAACGATAAAAAACAAGAAGATGTAAGTCCTTGGATTTTAGCATTTAAGAATGCAAAGGAGTGGGTGGGAGCTCAATTGTAATTTTAAAAGTTGTAGTCGTTGTAATCTTGTCCTTCCCAACGGGGAAGGTGTCGAGGAACGAGACGGAAGGGGTTATTGGTTGATATTAAAGAATAATTTATTCAACCAGCCTTTTTTATAAAATGCTTTGAGCATCAAACTCCATTATTTCACCTGCTGAAATTCCAAAAATAGTGGCAATTTGTTTAAGCCTAGAAATGGTTAATCCCGTTTTCCCGCATTCAATTCTAGAATATGATTTTGAACTTATGCCCAATTCGTTGGCCATATAGTCTTGCCGATAACCTAAGACTTCTCTTATTTTACGAATATTGTGGCGAGTTTGTATGTCGATCA
>Ga0208414_1000295_pt1 | contig 56059 bp, 37 predicted proteins | sample AntAceMetag02UKE_FD_184770 | JGI IMG/M metagenome (GOLD analysis project Ga0208414, IMG submission 184770) | Saline lake microbial communities from Ace Lake, Antarctica - Antarctic Ace Lake Metagenome 02UKE (SPAdes) (version 2) | ecosystem: Environmental > Aquatic > Non-marine Saline and... | reverse complement strand
CATTTTAATGCCCTCTCTTATCGCCCAACGACTTGTCCCAGGAAAACTTCCTCTACGTGGAGTTGTATTAGAAATAATGACCCAAGAGTAGCCGTTCGTATCCCTTGTAAGCAGTGCCGAAGTTCCCGAAAGCGTTCCAGTTCTCCACCAGTGCTGGCCTTTAACGCTTCTCCAGCCCAGTGGTCGCTGAACACCTCCTACGCCATTAACCATCTTATCAATAAGGTCAGCACTCAGAATATCTTTATAGCGCTTTGAATAACCATCAACTAAGACCAAAACGCGCATTAGATCAACGCCTGTGGCTAACCAGCCTCCAGCCGGACCCAACATTTCAATATCATCAGCACCGTAAGGCTTGTACACCTTTTTACCTGAGCCATTGAAGGCTAACTGCTCGTTATCTGCACTGTAATCGTAGTATTTCACTTCGTTTTTTACCCTATCCTTTTCAAAGCTTCCTGCTATGCGCATCTTATTAATTCCATTCGGCTCAAGAATCTCGTCTTGCACCCAATCTTCATAGTCATCACCCGTGACTTCTTCAACCACTCTCCCTAATAAGGTGTAGCCAAAATTTGAATAATTAAACCTTGTGCCTGGTCGGTAAGGCAGGTGTCTTGAAATAACGAACTTGATCACATCGTCAAATTCAATGGGATAGCTGACATCATCCATTTTGTGAATCTTATGTGGAATAAACATCGGATCTCCGTAAGTGATAAGACTCCAGCCTGCGGTATGATTTAGAAGGTGCTTGACTTTAATTCGATAAACGTTCTTGTTAGAAATGTTGCTGTAAAGCTTACCGTTAAGAATTCCTTCCTCCCCGAAGACGTAATCATCCAAGTCAATTTTCCCTTCCTCAACAAGCTTTAAAATAGCAATTGCAGTGATCAATTTCGAAACTGATCCAATTCTGAAGAGGTGATAAGGTTCTACTTTTTCCTTCTTTTCTTTATCGGAATAACCGAATCCTTTGGCATAGACTAGCTTTTCATTCTTTACCAAGGCTACAGAAGCTCCAGTAAGTCGCAGGCTACGCATAGCCCGTTCTACCATTGAGTCGATGGGTTGAAATGCTGGTAAATCAGACATCTCATTGGTGAGTGACAATCGGTCTGCAGTTGCTTCAGCAATTAATAACTCTTCGTTAACTTGTTCTCCTTTATCTACTCCCGTAAACGATAAAAGCACTACCAAGAAGCATAAGACTGTGATTAGCCTTGTTCGAATCTGCATTGTTATATTTTGACCTACCTAATTAGACTACAAGTATAAGCATTTGATAACAAAAAGCCGTCCCGACAGGTCGGGACGGCTTCTGGGGGTTGATTAACACTCTACTGATTAATTAACGTCATTCAAATTCCAGTCATAGTCCATATAACGCACTTTAGCATTATCTTCAATCTGAACTTTTGTGTATTTGTTCAAAAACTGAATGAGGGACTGACCTTCTTTAAAATCTCCTCCAAACCATGAAAAGATTTTCGATACTTTAACTTGCTGAGAACTGATTTTGTTTCGTGACCTGTCATTTAAAAAGATTCGTGTTTGTTCATCCAGCTGTACGTCAAGCTTCTCAGCTGTATATGCGTCCGTCCTTAACACCGGGCAAGAGATAGATGCGCAGTTTACTGCAAAGTGAATTCGAGGCTCTTGAAAATCCTTCCTCAAAATTTTATGTTCAATGCGATCAAGGCTAAAATCTTCCCCTCCTATTTGAAACCATTCTTTGGTCCAAACACTTCTGACGGTAGGAATAGAAATTGTAGGGTTAAGATCTTTAATACTTTCTACTGGATAATTATCAACGATCAGTTTAACCGTAAATACATTATAGGCATTGATCCAGTAAGCGATTTTCTCATTGTCATTCCACGCTTCTGTCGGTGGATTCTCACTCAAATAATTAGCATAGGCATTCAATTCAGACTTATCAGAAATAAATCCTTTGTAATCCACTCGTCCGTCAGGTCGAACATGCTTCGATAAAATCTTGGTCCAAGCTTGATGGCTTGGAGGCTCGGTAGCATTTCCAGCAAAGGTGTTATTCGCATTGGAACATCCTAAAACAAGTAGGAAGCTCAAGATGATCATACTATTGAATCTTGTTCTCATGGTATCAACGTTTGCTTCAATAAAACCTTAGCCAAATAGAAAAAGTTGCAGACCATTGATAGCAGTTGCGCTAAAAGTCTGCTATTTGACTTATGAGCATTTACTTTTTAAAAATCAAAACTCAAACCAAGGGTATAGTTTCTTCCCATAGTTGTAAAGCCAACAACCCCTACAAACTCTTCATCAAAGATGTTATTCACCGAACCATAGGCAGTTAACTTCCTAGATAAGAATTGCTTCCTTAAAGCTATGTCCACCAAGTTATAGCTATCTAGCATATCGCTTGAAAAGGGTGATATTCTTCTTTCTCCTGTATGGTTATATCGAATATTAATGGAGGATCCTTCAATTGGCGTAAATAGCAATCCGAAGCCATATTTCTCCTTAGGGATTCTTGAAAACAGTGCATCATTGTTTGTCGCAAGCTTAGAGTAATTGGCCGTAAAAGTGACTTTTTCATTTACTGCCCAAGTAACATCCGTTTCAATTCCTTGTACCTCTCTGCGGGTATCCAAGTTAATGTAACTACCACCAATAAAGTTGCCTACGTTATCAAAAGTAGACAGGAAGTCGATTGCATTGTCCTCATCGCGTCTGAAGAAAGCAAAGTTGTAAGTCAAGCCCTTCTTGGTGTATAGTGCGGTTCCAAACTCATAACTATTTGTCTTTTCTGGTGCCAGATTCTTATTACCAAAGAAAGGCGAGTTGATCTGGAAAAGGGAAGGCGTATTGTATGCATTTGAAATAGACATAAATGGCTTCAATTCAATATCATTCCCCAAATCGATTAACCAAGACGGGTTGACGGTTGTCATTAATTGATTTTCATAATCGCTGTGTGTATTGAGTCTTAAGCCAACATGAAAATTCAAGCCCTGATCACTTTCAAAAACGAAAGAGGCATAGGGGTCAACAACCGTAAAATCTCCTTCTTGATTTTCAGAATTGTCTTTTAACCTTTGAACGTTCACCCCAAAGAGGGCTTTCACATCCTCAGAAATCTCAAACTCGTTGATCTGATCAATTTGAAGATTCTCTCCTTTAAAGTTTGACGGGAAGGCACTTTGGAATACTCGCTCATTGTCAATGTAACTTATATTCAATACCGATTTTCCATTCTTGAATTTCAACTCAGGTCTGACTCCAATTCTCAACTGCTGATTGTCAGAAAAAGCATTCAACTCATCGGTAAATGAGAAGGCATCAATATCGGCTTTGAAATCGTCAAAAGCTATGGTAAAATCAATATCCAATTGATCATTAGCCTTATAGCCTCCTCTGAATAATACGTTAGTCTTAGTAAAGCCATCGTCATCAAAACTAGCCGCTGGATCATTTTGCGCAGCAGCCGAAAAGCCATCGTATGAGATTCTATTGAAAGATAGGCCGTAGTTAAAATCGTTATTGGTTCCATTCAAGTTGGCATTGATACCAAAAGCTCCAAAAGACCCACCATTCAGATCGATACTTCCCTGAATTTTTTCAGCTTGGTTTTCTCTCAACGTAATATTGATCACACCAGCCGCAGCATTGCTTCCGTAAAGTGCACTTAAACCACCTTTCAATACTTCAATGGATTCTACTTGTTTAACTGGCAAATACCTCATATCATAAAATAGGCTGATGCCAGTCGGATCGTTCATTGGCACACCATCAATCAAGACAAGGGTGTACTTGCTTCGTGCCCCTCGCACATAATACTCTACGTTAGCACCTGGTGTACCAAAATTACCGTCTGTCTGTAAGGCAGGAACTTCATTTAATAAATCGGCCACAGTCTTGCCGGGTGACTTGTCAATAAACTCTCTGGTTATCTTATAAATCGTCTTCCCAGATTTTTCGAGAGGTGTTCTAAAACGTGTTCCTGTGACAACGAATTCTCCTAAGTCCGTTGTGTCTTTTTTCTCTTGTGCATGGGAAGTGAAAACCATGCTTAACAATACCAATAGTATTGTCCCCCTCATTCCAATTTTTGTCATGTTGTTTTTAAGTAGCTAATAAGTAGTGTTAGTGAATTAAATTTTTTGTCTGTGCCGGACACTTTCCAAGTTGGATCATCCTGTGACCCGATAACCTCAATCTGACAGTCTGATTTAAGGTGTTGTTGAATTCTATTGATGGCATTTTTCGTCCATTTAACTAGGATCGGTTCTCCGGTTACCTCAATAATGAAATCATGACCTTCGAGGTTTTTGCTAAACTTCCCTTTCAGGTAGTCGAAAGTGAGCGCTTCCGAACCAAAAGCTTTCTCCAATGATCCACTGAGAATCAATTCTTCTGGTAAACCCAACTGCACTTTTTTATCAGGCATGACCAACCACATATTATCGCAGCTTTCAATCGCCATATCAATTTCATGCGTTGAGATAAGAATCGTTTTGCCCGTTTTCTTAGTGAGGTCTTGGAGTAGGTGGAAGATTTCAATTCGATTTGGCGAATCTAAATGAGCAGTTGGCTCATCGAGCACTATGATTTCAGTGTCCTGCACTAAAGCCCGAGCGATCATTACTTTTTGCCTTTCTCCATCGCTTAGTTCTCCGATATGCCGATCGGCAAATTGAAGTGAGCCCGTCACCTCCATTGCCCATTGAATTAGAGCCTTGTCTGAATCATTTAATGCGCCCATCCAACTGGTATAGGGAAAGCGACCCAATGACACTAAAGCATAAACTGTGAGGTTACCTGGTGCAATACGATCGGTCAACACGAGACTTAATGTCTTGGCCATTTCCTTGGCATTGATCTCAGTAATTGATTTGCCTTGGATCTGAACTTCTCCAGCTAATGGTTGCTGAATCCCTGCTAATGACCTTATTAATGTCGATTTACCGGACCCATTTGGACCGAGTAAACATGTAAGTTCTCCCTTCCTAAGGTTGAGATCAAGTTCCTTTAGCACCTCCTTGTTCTTATAACCTACTGTGAGATTTTTACTTGTTAATATGGTTTTGGAGGAAATCAATGAATAGTGAAAAATTAATAATTAGGAGTTTGATCGTTTGGACGTATTGAGAATAGCTGTTAAAATTCGCAATAATTCATCACAGTCATTTGAAAGAACCTCTGCCTCTGAAGCATTGAAAACATTAGAATCTCTCAGAAGTCTAATCCAGTATTTCGTCTCACGCGCCTCTTTGTAGGAAATACTCAGCTTGGCCACAAAGTCTCTTCGCGACTGCCCTCCTTCTGCTTCCTCTACATTCGCTCCTATTGAAGTACCTGAAGCAAGAAATTGGCGTAGCAAGCTTCGAACATCTGAGTTCTGATAATGCCGTTGGTAGACCTTGACAATATTTAACGCAAAGGCATAACTCTTTGTCTGGATTACATTCTCTTTCATTGTGTGTGTATTAGTTGCTCATTATTAATTAATCATTTTTCATTCTTTAAAAAGAAGCTTTAAGGTTTCTTCGTTTAACAATAATCCAAATCACAATTGGCGAACCAATCATGGCCGTAATGGCGTTTACTGGAAGAACAGTATTGCTTCCTGGGACTTGAGAGATGATATCACAAACTAACATCAGGATAGCACCAACAAGCACACAACTTGGAATCAGAATTCGATGATCTGAGGTATTCAGAAAGCTTCGGGTTAAATGAGGCACTGCGATTCCTACGAACCCAATTGGCCCACAAAAACCCGTGATCGCTCCAGCCAGAATACTCGTAACACCAATAATCGCAAAGCGAGACTTACGAATATTCAAACCCATGCTTTGTGCATAGTCCTCTCCTAGCAACAAGGCATTCAGTGTTTTACTTAAAGCAAAAGTCATCAAAACACCCAAGCCAACAATCAACCCTAACACTTGGAGCTGACTTGTAGTGACACCTCCTAGGCTGCCGAAGGTCCAAAGAATATATTCTTGCATTTGCTCTGGATTGCTGAAGAATTGCCAAATACTGACGATGGCTATCGTGATGTTGGCTACCATGATACCAACAATGAGCATGACTACATTATCTCTAATCCGATAGGAGATTGCTAGAATGGCTAGGAGTACCAAAGCGGCACCTATAGACGCTGCAATTACAATTAACCAACTGCCTCCAATGCCAAGCGAACGAATGGTAAAGGCCGTGGTTGCACTACCAGCAGCAAGCATAACAGCCGCTACTCCCAAACTTGCACCTGCAGTAATACCTAATACCGAAGGGCCTGCCAATGGGTTTCTAAAAAGGGTTTGCATCTGCAGACCACCAACTGACAAAGCCGCACCAGCTAACACTGCTGTGAGGGTTCTTGGTAATCTTATTTTTAACACAATTGCCTGCCAGGCCTCATTGTCAACAGCTCCACCGACAAGTATCTTAGCCACATCTGCGATTGGGATACGCACTGAACCTAGGCCTAAGTCAAGTAGCATCAAAACGACAACAGCTAGAATCAGGATGACTAATAGCCTCCATTTATTCGAGCCTTTGCTTGAGTGATTCAATATGGTCTGAGAAGTGCTCAATTGACTATTTCAATCTGTTATAGTATACCAACTTGTGATTGGGAACGAGGTCAGGATGAAATATTTTGATATTATCCTTAAGTACAATGTGAGGATTCACCACAGCTGATTCATAGTAATCATTACCTCCACCTTCGGTATATCTACCGTAGATGTTATAGATGTTTCCGTTTTTGAATGACTTGAAATCGGCATAGCGGCTATCGGCCTGAAGAATCTCATCTAGGGACTTGGCCGTACTCGGCACCATCCAAAAATCAGCTTTAAGACCTTCGGCATACACGGTTTCAAAATCAAGCCTCAGGCTACCTGTATTCTCACTATCCTTCCATGGGTAATCTACTTTTGCTAAGTCCAATAAGTAGTAAGCAAAGCTCTTTCCTCCTGCTACAAACCAAGCATCTCCTTGGGCAATTCCTGTAATCGCTGAAGGGCCTTCGGCTACTTTCTGTTGAACCATGGAAAGCACCTCATTAAACTCTGCCTCCATTGCTCCGAAACGCTCGTTCACTAGTGCTTCCTTATTAAGCAAGGCGGCCAACAACTTCATCCATTCGGCTCGTCCTAGTAGGGTTTTTTCTTGCCAATCCGCATTGAGGAGAACCGGAATTCCTGCATTTTCTAATTCTTGATAACTGTCGTTTTGTGAATTAGGAAAACCAACTCCAAGGAGGAGTTCAATGCCTTGGTTAACAGCTAGCTCAGTATTAATAGTACCGGATGGCTCTAGTTCAGCGATGGCACCCTCTGCCACCAAGGTCTTTACCTTTTCACTAGACACATACTCTGCTCTTTCGATTCCCTTCAGTACATCTAAAGCATCTAACTTTTCAAACATACCAAGGTGAGTAGTTGACATAGAGGCCAAACGTTGTACGGGGATTTCCACAGTACGCTCAGAAGAAAAGCCATCAGGACTAGGCGTTCCTCTTTGTACCAAGGCAAAACTCACCGTATCGATAAAGTCATTATAATGCCGAAAGAGATGAACTTCCTTCCAATTATTATGATAGACTAGGTCGAAACCTATGGAGTGATCAATTGAAGTTTCTGTTAAGAAATAGTCCTTTGACGGGTCAAATTCATCATCTATTTTTCTATCAGACCTACTTTGACAACCCAAAAATAGGGCAAAGAACAATGCGGGAAGCCATGTCAGGGTGTAATCCGCCCTGCGATGGGTAATGGTAGTTATCTGTCTTTTCATACCAATAGCTTTTCCTCAGAAAGCGTCATAGTGATCAAAAACAAAGGCAGGTCTTCTGACTTCCCGATTTACTGAGCCTTCCCGCTAACGCAGTGGCAAAATTCAGCAAACCATAAAAAATGGGTTTACAGCAGCTGGGACTGTTCAGGATTTACACCTGATTCCCTATTAATCTCAAAGTTTTAAAGCTAAGAGAACCTTTGTACTGGTGGTAAAGGTATGAAAAGTTTATAAATGACTTCACTTAGGTGTTTATACTATTCAAGCAAGTCGTTCCGCAAGACCTATTCTTCAATAATTAAAGCATTGTAATAAGCCTTGGACGAAGGATTCTTATTAATTTAAGGGTCTTATGAGAGCATTCCTTTTCTGCATAGCCCTAGTCGGCACAACCATTATTGGGTCTAATAATCTAATTGCCCAAAAAGTCACCGAACGATATGAGAACGGCAATAAGAAATATCAAGGCAAAACGAAAGATGGCGTCAAAGTAGGGAAACATACCTACTGGTTCGAAAATGGTGAAAAACAAAAAGAAGAAACCTATAATAGTAGGGGCATTAACATTGGGCAGAAAGTCTGGAACGAAAGCGGTGAACTGATAGAAGACATTAACCCTGAAAAGGGATTCGAAAAGCTTCGAAATGAGCAATTCAAAAGTTTTGAATGGATCAATGGCCAAAATGGGATCAAATACATGAAGCTGAAAGGAAGGACAGACTTATATGAGCCTTTAAAAGGCCGGACGGATGTGTCTCTTCACTATGCCACTTATCTATTCAATGGAAGGGAGCTTGATAGTTCTTTTCGCAGAAAGAAGCCTGTCCTGGTTAACCTTGCGAACAACAAATTTATTGAAGGGTTCGTCCAAGGTCTAGGTTTTTTTGAAAAAGGAGATAACGGTTATATCATTGTGCCTTCCTACTTGGGTTACGGTGAAGATGGAGCACGGGGCATACCACCTAATGCTGTGTTAGTCTTTCAAATCATGGTAATTGATGTTATTTGATACTCAAAAGCGGTGGTCTACTTCTTAATTACCTTGAAGCGATCTCTCTTTTCTGAAGTTGTGATCACGAGTAAATAAATACCATCAGAAGCAGCCTTTAACCTCTCTCTTACCCAATTCACACCGTCTTGAATACCCAGTCTTCTCTGATAAGATTGACGACCCCGAGCATCTAGAAGTTGAAACAAGAATGTGCCATTTTGGTCTACCGAAGCATCTATTAGCGTTAATTCAAAATCATCACCATTGGTTGGATTTGGGAAGAACTTCCAACTCGCTGTTTTGAGTTCAGGCGCCTTATCTACTGCCACTGATATGATAGGACTGTACTCGAAGCTCCCTGAAAAATCAACCTGCTTCAATCGGTAGAATAGATTACCCGCGATGTCTGGCACTTGATTATCGACATATGCATAATTGACTAGCGCATCTGTATCACCGTTACCTGCAACGAAATCTAAATCATCAAAATTGGCTCCGTCAAGAGATCTTTGAACCACAAAATAGTTATTATCTACCTCTCCAGCCGTTTGCCAATTCAGTTCCGTTTCTCGGTTATTATTCATCTTTCCAGTAAAAGAAACCAATGTGACAGGCAATGGAGAAACGTTGTTTGTTACCGCCATATAAATACGACTACTTCCTGTAAGCGTAATTGTTCTTTCTCTAAAATATGGATCGCTGCCACTTTTAGTCGCGATGTTATTTCCAACATCCCAAAAAGGTGTCATTAAATTAGTATCATAAATACTGATGCCCACATCATTGCCAAGTGTATTGTCCTCATCAGAACCATCCCAAGTTATCCTAACAGTGACTGTCACTGGAGGAGAACCGCTCCTCAATCTAATTCTCCATTGACTTCTCACCACATCATCGGTGATTAAGCCCGTAGAGGTAGTCGGAACAGTATAAGGCCCTCTTCTTGCCCGTAACGTATATCTAGCGCCAGCACATCCTGATGAACAACTCACTACAACTGGCCTGTATGGATTGTAACCCAATGGAATCGTGAGTGGATCATTTCCAGTTAAGAAAAAATCAACCCCAATCTCACTGTCAGTATCGTTGTCGTTCAAATCTTGGTCTGTATCAATATAGCTGGTAGCACTACCTCCAACTACGTTAATAGCAGTGCCATCAACACCAAGTGTTACCGCTGTACCAGCTGCAATTCTTATATACCCTTCCGTTAGGGTCAGATTGTCTCTAATGGTAAAATTCTCCTCAAAGTCGACAGTACCAGAACCGGTTCTATTGATCGTGAAGTCTCCTAGGGTTTCTCCTCCTGTTGTAAAATCTATGGTTCCTAAATCACCCGTTCCACCAATTACGATGTCTGAATCGTTACTTCCAGTGATTGTTCCCACACCACTAATTGTTCCATTGAGTGAAAGAATATTGGCGGCTATGGCCAATTCTGCAGCTGAAATATTCAATATGCCAGCTGTGGTCAAATTACCATCCATTGTCTTCACTCCAGTTCCAGCAATTTCAAGGTTATTATAATCTGTGCGACCAGTTACACTCTGTGCTCCTGTAGCATCGTAAATAACGCTAGAGGTCCCTCCCAGTGTTACACTGCTTAATGTGTTGGCAAAAGAGGTAGCAGCACCGCCAGACAATCCGGTGGCATTGGCTGTGTTGATTATTACATTCACCACTATTGAGCCTGTTCCTGCCACTACGTTGTTATTTAGATCTAATGTGGTGGAAGCATTCTGAGTTAATACTCCATTTACTGTGATATTATTATCTAATGACACGTTCGCTGTTGTGTTCGAAATCGTGAGGTTATTAAATACGGTTGTGCCTGCAGATGTGATGATATTTTGCGGGGTTGTACCACTAAAAATGAATGTACCATTGGAAGCATTGAAAGTAGCACCAGAATTATTAAAGTCACCACTCAGGCTTGTATTGGTGTTGTTGGTTTGGTTGATTGTTCCGGAAGATATATTCCAAGTACCAGTAATATTAAGATCTACATTTTCGAGGTTCTTTGCGCTTGTTCCTGTAAAAATCAAAGAATTAAACCCGTCAGGCGTATTGATCAAGTTCCCATCATTCGTATCTCCAGTATAGTTTACTGTCCCATTAAAACCAGAAATATCAGCAGAAGGAAAACTATAATTATTACTTGCTGTGGCTTCTAGTGATAGCTCACCAGAGCCGGTGATGGCTCCAAAGGTGTGACTTAGTGTCTCTCCCAAGTTAAGTGTGCCCTCTAAGGCTAGCGCAAAAGTACTTCTTGAATTAGTAGTGATGGTGACTTCATGCCCCGACAGAATGGTTACGTTATTACCTGATGGCGCTGAACCAGGTAAAGCCAAAGGAGTATCCGCACCATCGCTATTTAAAGTCCATGAACTGGCAAGTTCCCAATTGACATTACCTGCGCCAGCAGTTGCGTTTCTGCTATAATAGATCGCTGGAGTTCCAAACTCAGCGGTCAGCCCCGCTGTATAATCTCCATCAACAAAACTGACCCCAGAATAAGTGATGGTATTGGCACCATCATCTACTAAGTCCTCGCCTCCACTTGGTGTCCATGCGCCTCCTACTACTCTACCAGCAAAATATGATGCTTCAGCACCTTGAACGTCTGCCTGCACATAATTGAAAGTCAAAGTAGAGGTAACTCCAGAAAGGCCTGTGCTTGATAGTCTATAGTAATATAATAGCTCCGTTGTCCCAGCATCGGTGGTTAATGGATGGGCTCCTGTAAATAGGGCTAAAGTAACTGACCCTGTTGCTGAATTAGCGGTGAGGTTTACGGTAACTGGTGTATAGTCAGAACCAATTCCAACTGGAAACTCGAAGCTACTCGCACTTGCGGGATAGTTCTTGGTGATGTTATTGTTTGAAGAAGTACGGATCATCTTCGTATCAGAAAAGCCAGTTCCTGTGATGGTACTCGCTTCACCGAAAGTCAAGCTATTGCTCTCAATGACGAAGAGCACCGTTCCAACAAAGTCTAAATCTCCATTGATAGTAGTGCCACTTCCAACCGAAATCGTTCTACTAGTCCCATTTAAGGTCAGGTTACCAAATGGACCGGTTCCCGTTAAATTATGATCAGCATCTGTAAAAGCAATACCTCCTGTACCTACCGTCCCACTAGTGTGTGTGCCGTTATTCGTTACATTACCAGTGACTGTCAACGTACGACCACCATCTTCCATCGTCCCGCTAGTCAGTGTCAAATCACCAGCAACGGTGGCATCGTTTGAGCCACTTAATGTTAGTGTGCCTCCGCTTTTGTTAACCACATAGTTGTTAAATGCCGTAGCTATGTTAAAAACAGCCGCTTGTGCGCCAGCGCCATTAAAAGTTGTTGTGTTAGCGCCAGCGGTATAAGTTCCTGAGTTGCTGAAATCTCCTCCAATGGTAACATCTAATCCATTGGCGTCAAATGTGCTAGTTGCATCAGAGATTGTCAGCGCTCCATTTAATGTGGCCCCAAAAACATCAAGGTTTAGGGTAGATGAACCACCTGTATTTTGTGTAACAGTAAGGTTATTGAGTGTTACGTTGGCATCCATTGTATATGCTTGTGCTCCACCAACTGTACCTCCACCAAAAACTATCGTCCCGCCAGAAACGGTCGATGATCCAGGTCTTAAGTGTAAGTCGTCAAAAGTGGTGCCCCCACCCCTGATAATATTTAATGTACTGGACCCAGACATATCGAATACACCACTATTCGCCACTTCTAACTTAGCTCTAGTTGCTAAGCTATTTCTACCTTCGATAGTCACTGTTCCTCCAGACTGAGTATAGCTGAGTGATCCATTTGTATTCACCGCACTTCTCCTGATTTGTCCATTGACGAAGAGCGTTCCTCCTTGGACATCGATTGTTGGCGTACCAATACTCGCATACTCAATATCATTGTTATTCACATTCGCTGAATTACCCACATTGATAGTACCACTGATTACTTCTAATTCTCCGTTAAGTGTTACGTCATTGGCATCGCTTGCGCCCGTTGCAATATTAATTGTACCGCCATTGGCAGATAGCACTGCAGTCGAGGGAATTGTAAGTGAAGCTGATGAGGCCGTGATGGTTGCCGCAGTTGTTAATCGAAATGTACCGTTGGTCAGAATCAAACCAGGGTCTCTGGCTATCGTAAAGTTACTAGAAGTCACTTCTAACACAGAAGAAGCCGAACTCCCCTTATTGACTTCAATAGATGCAAATTCATTAGTTACGCCTGTTCCAGAAATACTTGTACTTGTAGCAGAAGTAAAAACTGTTGTGATAAAGGCATTGGTATTTGACAAGTCTAAGGAACCATTATTCACCACATTGCCATGGATCGTCAGCGCCATACCTGTTGAGACTGCCGTATTATTCATGCGGATATCACCCTCAACATTGAGGTCTCCTAAAATTGTAATATCTCTTGTGATAGCAGTCCCTCCTTCTCTGATCCTTAAGAATCCTCCTGATTCAACTATCAAGTCACCGTTAACGGTTAAGTCCCCACCCGCATCAATTTGAGAGGTTTGGACACGGTTTAAATCGGTTCCGCTACCAACAATAAAATCATTATATACTGTAATGGATTGATCAGGTAAAGTTATTCTGTTTGAACCGTTTGTATTTATCGTCAGATTGTAAAAAGTAGCTGGTGATATATCTGGAATTGTATAAGCAGTACTACCGGAATTAATATAGTCTACCGTACCTCCTGAAGCACCCAAGAAAGCCGTAAAATCGCCTGTTGGAAAGTATGCCCCAGCAATACGTAAGTTTCCAGTTCCATCTGTCGTAGCAAAATTGTGTCCTGTAGTTTCAGCCAAGTTTAATGTAGATCCTGAAGCAATAGTTAATGCTGCAGCTTCTTTAGTACTAGCCTCTGCAGTAACAGTAAAGTTATTGGCTCCTCCATCTCCGATGAGCACTACATCTTGTGCTCCGGGTGTATTGACGGTTTCTGCAATACCACCATGCCCAGCAGTGGACCAAGTAGCTGGTGTACCCCAGTTACCATCGGCTCTCGCATAGTAAGTCAGTGGATCAGAAAATGCATCTGCCGCTGTGAACTCCCCTTCAAAATAAGAGACTCCAGTCACTGTAAACTGGTCGCTTCCTTCAATGACTTGACCAGGAGTACCTGAATCACCAAGATCTGTCCAGTTTGCACTGAAGTATCGTCCAGCACGGTAGGCCGCATCACTTACATTTGTGGGATAGTCATAAGTATGTGTAATTGTCGGAGATGTCCAACCGGATTCTGAAACTACCCAATAAGCACCAACACCTGTATTTGCCACCCCAAGTATAGGGTGATCGGATAAAACTGGCCTGACGGTAAGGCTTCCAAAACCACTTGCAGTAAAAGTATATGTCGCGGGTAAGTAATTTGTACTTGTTCCCACGGGAATTATGTAGCCAGTTACGTTACCTGAGAAGGTCTTAGTAACACCAGCATCGGAGGCGTTCCCTGCGGTTTGAATGTATCTAGCCGTGGTGTGACCAGAAGTCACACCGGAAGTTCCGAGTGCTAGGTTATTTGTTCCAATATTGAAAAGCTTATCATTTGAAAAAGTCAGTGTACCATTGACCGTAAGGTTAGCCGAAGTAGAGATTGGGGACGCTGCTGCGTTTGTATTGAAGAGGCTCAAGTTTTGAAATATTCCAGAACCGTCACCAGAGATTGCTTGTGTATTAGTACCGTTAAGTACTATACTTCCCGTTCCAGAATGTGTAGCACTGTTGACTACATTTCCGGCAACTGACACAGTATTTCCATTGGTATCGAATGTTCCACTTGTCAAGGTTAGTATATCACTGACCGTAATAGCAGCCGAAATGCTCAAAGTACCCCCACTCTTGTTCACCGTGAAATCATCAAAAGCGGTGGTAACTGTACCATCAATGGTTAAAGTCTGTGTACCAGAACCATTAAAAGTAGTAGTATTGGTTCCTGGTGTGTAAATAGTGCCTGTATTGATTGTAAAGTTTCCACCCACAGTCAAATCATCATTGTCCATGTTCAGAACCACGTTCTGATCAAGGATTAAGTCATTCTGTACTTGAAGATTGGTCAAATCAATACCGTCATTCAGAGGTCGAACATCACCTGTTGCACCATTTGCATCTTCTCTTACGGTTAAATTGAAAACAGGGCCTGGTAGTGTGATTCCGAAGTTATTTCCATCAGTTACTTCTGCGATAATTGTTCCTCCGGTGACTGAAAAATCTTGTGCCCTAGTTTGAATGCTGATTCCTCCGGTCGTAGGATTAGCATCGCTAACGATTAAGGTTCCTCCACTCATGGTAAAGGAGCTTTGTGCCTCTGACAGGTTGGTCGATTCCATATCAAACCTGGCCACATTATTATTATTTCTACCACCGTTATCGAAAGTTACGGTACCGCCAGTTTGCGTATAAGAGGCTTTGTTTCCAGTAGAGCCAGAGTTAGCACGCCTAAATTGTGCTAGCGTCATCGTTCCGCCTTCAATAAGAATCTCGGCATTGCCTCGATAATTAATACCAGGACCATCTCCGCTCGTAACTACACCACTTGTCAAACGAAACAAACCATAAATAGCCACACCTTCACTAGCCCCAGCGCCACCAGTATCAACAGTGAATGCAACTGTAGCTCCATCAATCCAGAGGCCACCATTACTAGGGATGTAAAAATGCTTCGTCCCTTCCGTTAAGGAAAGAATAGTGACGTTATCATTCAATTTTAGTGTACCTGTTCTAATCCATAAGGCTTTCGTTACGTTATTAGGATCAGCAACATTTTGGTTGTTATCATTGGTGGTACCGTATAATTCAAAATTGGCTGAATTAGAAGAGTTTACTGTGAGTAAGAAAGTCTTATCCGTTCCTTTATTGACAATTAGTCTATAGAAATCGGTGATTCCATTACAAGTAAGGATATTATCAGCAGCCCCAGTAAAAGTCACTATTGCTGTACCAACAGTAGGATTAGCAGTATAATTTGGTGTCCCTTGAGCTGTAAACCGCACAGATCCATTGTTAGTAAAATCAGCTCCCACTGAGATGTTGTGTTCTGTCAGTGCACCCCCAGCCCGCATTACAATGCTCGATGTTCCATCCACCGTAACATTTCCCGACCAAGTCATATTCCTAACTGTCGCGTCATCTCCGATGGTAATGTCGCTGTCGTTTTCTAAAGTGAAAGTTCCGTTTACGGTAAGATTAAGACCAAGTGTCAAGTCTGAGTTATCAAAAATTAAGTTGTTATAAGTGGTTTGATCAGTAGTGGTCAGTGTAGCTGTTCCCCCGTCATAGTATTCAAAAGTACCTCCAGAAATAGTGACAAAATCGTTAGTAGTGGTTGCTGGAAACTCAGCCGTGCTCCTAATCAAACCAGTCCCTGTTAGGGTTGTGAAGGTATGGCCATTGGTTGCTCCGAGGTCAAGTATTCCGTTTGCATTAATGTCCATGGAGGTGACATCAAAGTCATTTTCTGAAACAGTAACTGTCCTATTGACCAGAATCACCGCGTTATCAGCGGGGCTTGGTACAGCTGAGTTGACTAAGGTTATTCCTGAAGAATTGGTAGTCCAAGTGGCAGCAGTCTCTGCATTTCCATTTTGGAAACTGTAATAGGTTTGCGCAGCGACAGTAGTTGTATTTGTTGTAGGGATTGAGGTCACTAAATAATCCGGATCATCGGGTGCCCCTCCTGTGTTAAACTCATAGGCAGCAAAATGATAGGTAGTGCTGGCGCTTAGGCCTCTGATAGTTGTAGAGGTACCAGTACCACTGTATACAACATAATTACCTGTACCAATTTGTGAACCAACCGTGAATCTACCAGCCGTATAAGTCGAATTATCTGCAGGATTAGCATCAACTGACGAGCCTGCTTTGGCAAGAATGATAATATTAGCTCCGTTGCCTCTAGTCCAAGAAAGTGTAAGTGTCCCTGATCCAACATCAGCTGTAGCCAAGCTTGTGGCTTGTGTAGTAGGTTCTTGCGCAAGCCCCAAGAATGGAGTTAGCAAGAACAGCATACATAGTATGGTTCTGTTTCTTAATAATTAATCACACGGTGTTTAGGCAATAGCGTATTAATACAACATTATGGGAATTGCGATCAGCAATTGATACTGAATCGCGCTTACCAGCCAGATACTGTACTAGTACTCGTTAAGCGTATTTCTCCCTATACATATTGTTCCTTTTTATACTTTTAATAAGCCCAACTTTTTATTGGTCAAAAAGGTTATTTGAATTTAGAATAGGAGTGAATCGAATAACATTGATAAAAGTACTACAAATTAGCCCTATTTTCAAGAATTAGCTGATTCTCAAGGATTTCTAGTTTAATCTAGGCACTGAAAAATTGATAGAAATTGTATCGACTAAATGATTTTAGCGAAGCTTACTGAGGTTGTTCACTTGGCTAGTATCACCTAATAATAACCTTAAACTTGAAGCTTTGCCCGTCTAGTACAACGGAAAGCAGGTAAACGCCTCCTTTGACACCTTTTGGTTGAATGGTTAGTTGATCTCCTGATCTTCGAGTGGTACTGTTTACTGTTACCCCATTTAGTTGATACATCTGAACTGGGCCTACCTCCACATCTGGTTCAATATTTATCTTAAATGATTCTCCGATGGCCGCAGGGTTCGGATAAACCTTGACTTCGGCCAGTAATTTCGAATACTTTATGCTCAGAAGCTCGGAAGGATTTTCTTCTCCAGCAAAGTCAATATCAATTAGGCGGTAGAAACTCATACCATTGATAGGCGAGTAATCTTTGAACTCATAATTGTTGGTTTGGTTGGTAGTGCCCGCTCCATCCATGAAACCAACTGTTTCGAAATCACTTCCATTGGTGGATCGCTCAATTCTGAAATGACTGTTGTTTTCCTCACTGCTAGTAATCCAATTTAAAACAACATGGTCTTCTTTCGATTCGGCATTGAAAGAAAGCAAAGTGATTGGCAGTGCACCTAACTCACCAGATCCTAAGGTAAAAAAGTTTCCATCTGCAAGATTCACTTGAAAGGACACAAAACCATCTGCATCAACCTCAAAAGACTGACTAACAACTGTAGCACCCGCAGAGAAATCTCCATCTGCGTCCACCAACAACACAATTTTCGTTTCATCATTGGTACCTACTCCTGTTGGCCCGAGCAAGTCACTCACATCAAAGCGTACTATTACTGTACCAACCGTGCCGGCCTCCTGCGCCCTCCACTCTCTGTTCAGCCTAGTTCGTACTTGGGACTTATCGAATTCTATATTGTTAGGATCGTAAAGTGAGGATCCATCATGCCCCCAGACAAGGGCTGATAAATCAGTGCCAAATACGCTTTCGTTAAGCGCATTACTGGTTTCTAATCCATCACTATCATCATCTAAGCCTATGGTTACGATCGCATCGGAATTCTCACTTTTTGATTGAAGCTGAATCAAGCAACTGGCATCATCTCTTGCGATTCCTGCAATGTTGTTTTGAAAACCATTACTCTCTTCTGAGGCATCCCACATGGCCGTGCCGTTAGACAGTAAGTAATCTCCTTCACCCGCTTCAAAAGCAGTAGCATCGCCATCAGTGTCCGAAGAAAGTGTTATGCCGTATTTCAAAGCTAAGTAGCTTTCAATCTTTTGCCTGTCATTGCCAGTACTTAGCAACTGATTGTAAACTATGATCTCCGCAATTTCTCCTGTAAACTGATCAAGACCTGTTCCAATCGCACCAATTTGTAGGTTGTTTGACGTTTCAGAACCATGATTAGCGGTGAACGATGTTTCCAACTCGCCATTCACAAATACTCGTGAACCACTGCCAGCATCCTCATCAAAAATAACACTTGACAAAGTAGTCACTCCGTTTGCAAAGAGGTCCGTAATGTCATTTTCAGTACCTGTTCCATTACTTACTGCATTATTTTGACCAGAAGCATCCTGCATATACCGGTCGAAGCTTCCATTATTTTCTCCCCAAACGGCTCCAGCGTCTGCTAAACTTGGCTTGTAGACTGCGATAACCGCTAAGTCGGGGTTAGCATCTGAGTTAATACTCAAATTGGCAGTATAATAAGCACTCCCATTAAAAACGTTCGTTGGGTTGAAGTTCATGGAGCCTGCAGTGACTGTTCCAGTACGAGTAAGTGAAGCGAAATTATTCGACTGGTCTCTCCAATTGTTTCCGCCTTCATTGGCCTTCAGCCACAAGCGAATATTACCATCTACTTCTCCTGGGGCACAGGTTACATTATTGATTTCTCTCCAGTCTCTTTCTGTGGTGGCAGTTGCTGTAGTGATGTTGGGCCGCGAATTGGCCGTTTGACCGTTACTCACATTGGTGGTTGGTTTAAATCCAACTACGTTATCAAAGCCATCATCTAAACCATCATTATCTGCATCTCCACCCGTAGGCGTTGTGTTGGCAATATAATTACCATTTGTATCCCAGCCTTCAATAATATCGCCCAGTCCATCATTGTCTGAATCTGTGTCTAAATAATCTGGAATCAGATCAGAATTAACAAAGCCAGCATCTGTATTTACGGGTACAGTAGGTACGCCAGTTACAGCTCCGCAAGGAGCACAATTGATATCGAAAGCATTATCAATACCATCTTGATCTGAGTCAACTCCGATTGGCCTGACAGGTGAGCCACTCGTCACTTGAGATTCTACCAAGTCAGTAATTCCATCACCATCACTGTCCAAGTCAAGGAAGTTCCTGAGTCCATCAGTATCTGAATTTAGATTGGGGAGATTTGAGCTATTTCCAACTCTTCCTGGTTCAAAAACACTGGCCAAACCATCAGGGCCGTTACCTTCTATGTAGTTATCCACTCTACCATCTCTATTGGCATCAAAGGCACCGCCACCTGCCTCAAGAATATCAAAAATACCATCGTTGTCAGCATCTAAGTCTAAGTGGTTCGGAATGCCATCGCCATCTTGATCACTGCCTGTACAAACAATGGTGAATTCTTCATAGCTGACGTTGGATACGTTTAAATCACCATTAGAGCGATCAAAAAGGATACGAATACGAGTAGCATCACTATTTAGGGTGTATGCTTTGACATCATAAACGTTTGTAGATGCAAATGTAAAAATGACAGTATTCGTAAAGTTCACGCCATCTGAGGACTGGGTTACAATCATTCTATTCGCTGTATTACCTCCAGTGCGTCTTGCGCGTATTGAAATTTCAGTTCCAACTTTCACCACATTATCAGCCCTCAATACAACTTCCATCAAGGCATTATCATCTCTGAAACGAGCAAAATTTCCATTGTTTCCATTAATCCCGTTTCCTGGATTGTCCACTCTATCTGTAATTTCAGAAGCAGCAGATGCGTTAGCCGCTGGTATGACGGTATCTATACATCCTTCATCTATATCAGTAATACCATCATTGTCATCGTCAATATCTATACTATCAGGGATGCCATCTTGGTCGGTATCAATTACGTTTGCTTCACGCCAATCTCTTTCCGTAGTATCAGGAGTTGTTTCATCTGGATAGTCATCAGAACTATTATCACCTCCTGGGGTATCATATACATTGGTAGTACTGTTCCTTCCATTCACGGTGTCATAGTTGTCGTCAAGTCCGTCACCATCAGCATCTGTTCCCGCTGGTGTAGTATTAGGGGTAGCGCTACCATCGGTATCCCAGCCTTCTACCGCATCCACCAGGCCATCATTGTCAGAGTTGATGTCTAAATAATCTGGTTGACCATCACCATCCGTGTCTACGGGAGTGGTTGGCGTACCACCTGTTACATCAAAAGCATTAGAGATCCCATCATTATCAGTATCCGTTGCCGTGGGTAGTATGGGAGAACCCGTTGAAGCCTGGGATTCAATGACGTCAACAATACCATCACCATCACTGTCTATGTCCACTCTGTTGGGAAAGCCATCGCCATCAAAATCGCCATCAGATAAGGGCCCACCACCATTATTAATATCAAAAGTGTTGGCTATGCCATCACCATCACCGTCAGTGGCGTTATCCACCTTACCATCGTTATTGAGGTCAATACCTCCGGCTTCAATAATATCTTCGATACCATCGTTGTCTGAGTCTAAATCCACAAAATCTTTGAATCCATCATTGTCAGTATCGAGGTTGGGCAGGTTTGAAATATCTACGGGTACACCACCAGTCTCAAAAACACTGGCCAAGCCATTGGGAGGGGCGTCTCCCTCCATGTAATTGTCTACTCTACCATCGTTATTGGCATCGAAAGCACCACCACCCGCTTCTGTGATATCTAAGATACCATCGTTGTCTGAGTCTAGGTCTAGATAGTCAAAAATGCCGTCACCATCTGAATCTCTGTTGCTCACAGGAGTACAAGAAGACGTTATGGTGATCTCGTCAATATACGGATCCCAAACAACTTGACCACCACTCAACCATCTCAGGCGATATTGTGTGTACGCTGTTGAACTGCTGCTTAGATCGAAAATCTCAGATTCAGCTGCCAACTCAGCCCCAACTAAAGCTCTTTGGGCCTGTGTTTCAGTTAGAATTGTAGTCCAACTTGATCCATCATTAGACCCTTGCCAAGCATATTCTACTCCTGTGTCGATAAATGAATTATTTCCTACATCGAACTCAAGAACTATTCGGATTTCATCAAGATCAATAGCTTCTGTAAATGTTATATTGAAAATATCTCTCGCTACAGTAAACGCCTGACTATTGTTCCAGAAGAAATTTTGCGCTCCAGTGATTCCGTCAATTAATGTCGCTGTATTTCCAGTATTAATGCCCAAGTCTGTGGTAACGCCTGTAATCGTGGTACTCGGACATGGTTCCCCCAGATACCCCTCATCAATATCGGTAATACCATCATTATCATCATCAATGTCAATGCTATCAGGAACGCCATCAAAATCAGAATCAAGCGCCCCATCTGTTTCTCTAAAATCATATTCCCCATCAATATCCTCATCGGGCAAACTCACATTGGAAGAACAGACTTGTGCAGGACCACCAGCCAAGTTGATCACAAGGTCAATGTCGGCAGGCACCCCATCACGACTTTCAGCCCTTCTTCGACTTTGACCACTGGCTCCTGAAAAAATAAGGACAATAGAATTGCCGCTTACCCAGCTTGCTTGACCTACAATTTCTTCAATGATACTAGCAATATTCACTGTGCGTTGGTCTAGACCCTGATTTCCATCGGTCCACGCAGGTGGGCTCCATGTTTCAGATGCTGAAGTCCTTGTTGAGCGATTTGACACATTAGAATTTCCAGTTGTAAATGCAGGTGCATTTAGCGCTAGTTGCCCTTCAATTGTCACTGTAAGTGCGCCCGATGTATTGTCTTTTGCCACAAACTGTAGGTAGGCATTGGCTACATCCGCCCCTTGAGCGATGGCTACATTAGTAAAGCGGATACCTATTATTTGTTCATCCCCTCCATCAGCAAGAAATTCTATGTCTGAACTTCCAAGATCGATAGCGCCTCCGATTACGTTCTGCTCAGACCTTTCCTCTGTATTGAAAGTGCTGCTAGCGCCAGTAATCACACAAGCCGCATCGAAAGCATCATCTAAACCATTTCCATTGGCATCTACCCCAGATTTGGCAGTATCAGCAGTCCCATCAAAATTGGCATCATTTCCTTCTATAAAATCACTCTCTGGGTCATTATCAGAGTTTAAATCGATATAATCTGGGGTGCCATCTGAGTCGTTATCAAAAGGAATGATCGGGTTCAATCCTGAAGAAACATCCCAGAAATCAATGATTCCATCTTCATCTACATCATTAATAATCGTTGGGAAACCATAACCAGAGGTACTCTGCCCTTCTCTGGTATCATCAATGCCATCACCATCAGAATCAATATCTATATAATTGGGCAATAGCGGCAGGCCATTGCTTGTTTCTTCCGCTGAATCTGTGTTCGGATATGTCAAAGGAGTAGTTTCTAGTGCATCAGCATAGCCGTTGTTGTTCGCGTCTGTAGGATTATCTACTTGGCCATCACCGTCTGCATCGACTGTCCCACCCGCCTCTATGATATCGAGAATACCATCATTGTCTGAGTCTAAATCCAAGTAATCAGGGTTATTGTCTGCATCTGAATTTGCTGGAGCAGTAATAACACCATTGTCTGCTACCGTTTCTATGGCATCTACTATACCGTTGGTACCGACTGCACCTGTTAACCTGCCAGTCGTTGCATTGAATCCAGCGGGTATAATGCCCTTGTCTGCTTCTATGGCATCGGGAATGCCATCATCATCAGAGTCTAAATCTAAATAGTTTGGAATGCCATCATCGTCAAAATCACCTGCACCCTCCACGTCATCTCTGATCCCATCATTGTCAGAATCTAAATCACATTGGTCCTGAATACCATCTCCATCAGAATCAATTGTTCCTTCTAAGAAATCAGGCAAGCCATCTCCATCACAATCTTCCGATGGGGTAAAGCTACCCAGCCCGAAGTCATTATTAATATCTGTTTCTCCAAAATTAACTGCATCTGTAAAAACTGCTGCCTCAATGTTATCTGTAGTAATTGCTCTAGTCGTGCCTCCAGCTCCCCATGTATCAGGTTCCGTAGAAATTAGTAGAGTTCCCGTGGTCACGTAGGGGAACTGATAATTACCACTGCCATCGGTTACTGTTGACTGCACTCTGGTGTCTTCTGGGTCAATTCTACCATCACTGTTTTGATCTACAAAAAGGTAGAGCGTCACTCCAGCAATACCTCCATCTCCTCCATCTTTAATTCCATCCTTGTTTACATCATCAAAAACATTCCCTGAAATAAGATTTGCATCAGCCACTAGCGCTGCTAATGACTCTACATCATCACCATCAAGGTCTTGTACCACAGTAAATACGCCTGTAGCAATATTAATTTCGCCCAATGTCTCATCTGTACCATCTGAGCCATAAAGCCGACCGTCATTACTGAAGGATAGTCCTTCAATGTCATTCTCTGTTAGCGTTGAAACCACGGTAAAAACACCAGTGGCATTGTTCACTCTAAAAAGCACATCATTGATTCCTCCGTTGTTAGAGACTCCATATATTTCACCTGTTCGCGGGTCTACTGCCAAGTCATCGACATCGACAGCGATTCCTGGCCCTGTGATTTCAACATAATCCACACCTGCTCCAAAAGCATCGGGTATAAATTCTCCTGTCGTACGATTAATTTGAAATAGTATATCTGCGCCACCATTTCGTTCTACCCCCCACAAGACCAAAGACTGCCCATCGAACATCAATCCATCTACGTCATCAAGTGTCTGTGTTGTCGCTACACCACTTACGAAACCACTGAGTGTTCCTCCGCCATCCATATCTCCAATGGTGGTGAAAGTACCAGTGCTTGTATTGATTGTCCCAAGTTCTCCCCCGTTGGCCGCATAGAGTGTCTGCTGTCCAGGAATAGGGAAATAAGCCAAAGCTTCTATATTGGTTGCTGTTGCTCCAATGTTCACGTTGGCGCCTGTATTACGATTGATGGAATAAAGCCGGTTATCTCCATCGGAGACGTAATAAAAAATATTAGGGTCTTGGGCTTTGGCACTGTTGCCAAACAGAAGTGTTCCTATAACAAAGGCAAAATAGAACTGCGCCTTAAGAAAAGGCTTTATTGAAGCTGGCCTTGCGCTTGTCGAACTCACAAAAGAACATATTGAACTGCCTAACCTTGTCTGGTTAATTAGTTTCAGTATGAATATCGTAAGTCGTTTAATCATTATGCCTCGTCCTTGTGGAATCTTATACACCATTAAAACAAATAACCCTATAAGGTTTTAATAAATAAGTTAGGTCGAGATACGAAACACTGAAAATCGTATAAATACAATATTTTGTATTTCGGAGTGCAAATTTAGTAATTCATCTATAAACAAAAAGGTTTAAAGCACATAAATCACTAATAATCATGGTATTATCAGAAGTCAATCGATTGCATTTCACATCTACCCAATGTTAGGACATTGACTGCCATAGCGTTTGCCTATTATTCGAAGAAGAATAAAAATTTTGAGTAAACAAACCGATATATTTTCTAACCGTTTGTGCAGAGCAAAATGGTAGTGGCCTCGAGAAGGGTTTCTATTTACTTAAATTTCTATTACTTACTGCTAAGCTGTAAAATAATGTAGTCAACAAACTGAGTAGGTTGAATGGTGATAGATGTAATGATACTAAAAACAGATGGTTTATTTCATTCCATATGTTCGTACTATAAGTACTGTTATAGATAACTTTATAAACCACTTCTTAGTGATGGTTTAAATTAAATTATATATTCGTACTATGAGTACGGCTAATACATCTAAAATAAACCAACTTCTTAAAACACAACCCAGCGGAACTGTACTTCTTGCTTCTTGGCTTGTAAACCAAGGCTATAGCTTTGACCTCCAGAGAAGATATAGAGAAAGTCAATGGCTAGAGTCAATAGGATCTGGAGCAATGATACGTGCTGGAGATCATGTGGATATATCCGGAGCGCTTTATTCCCTTCAAACTCAATTAGGCTTATCAACTCACTTTGGAGGTAAAACGGCATTGGCCATGCAAGGTAAAGCACATCAATTAGAACTTTCAAGCAAAAGTGTTTACCTGTTTGGCGCCAAAGGGGAAAACATACCTGCGTGGTTTACCCAACACGACTGGGGGATCAAAGTAGAATATCTCTCAACCAAGTTTTTAGAAAGCACATTAGGACTTACAGAATTTCAGACAAAAGAATTCACCCTAAAAATCTCAAGTCCGGCCAGAGCATTATTAGAATGTCTTTATCTCAGTCCAGAGAAACAAGACCTAGTGGAATGCTATCAGCTCATGGAGTCCTTGAATAACCTTAGACCTAAACAGGTTCAGACACTATTAGAAGGTTGCTCATCCGTAAAGGTTAATCGCTTATTCCTTTATTTAGCTGAAAAGTCTGGACACAGTTGGTTTAACCACCTCCAGCTCGATAAAATAGACCTTGGCAAAGGCAAGAGAAGCCTGGTTAACAACGGGGTTTATGTATCTAAATATCAGATCACGGTACCACAAGTATTAGAGAATGACAGATCAATATAAAAGACAGGTTGCTCTATTGCTTCAGGTACTGCCAGAAGTAGCTAAAGAGGACTGTTTTGCACTACATGGTGGAACAGCCATCAACCTATTTGTCCGTGAAATGCCAAGATTATCAGTTGACATTGATCTAACATATATCCCGACAGAGGATCGGCAAATCTCGCTTGACCTAATTGCCAATTCACTCATCAAAATCGGAGCGGGACTTGAAAAAGCAATTCCAAAAGTGCAAATAGCATTCAAGCCAGCTATTTCAAAACTCTTAGTATCACATCATGGAGCTCAGATAAAAGTAGAAGTAAACCAAACTAACCGTGGGGTTCTTGGAGACCCCGTAAGCATGATTCTATGTGACAAGGCTCAAGAAGAGTTTGATGCTTTCTGTGAAGTACCAGTAGTTCCCTTTGGACAACTCTACGGTGGTAAAATCTGCGCTGCTCTTGACCGACAACATCCCAGAGACCTGTTTGACGTGAAGTTATTATTGGAAAATGAAGGACTGATCTCAAAGATGGTGCCTGGTCTATTACTAAGCATTTTGAGCAGTAATCGCCCTATTCATGAGCTGCTCAACCCTAACCTTCTAGATCAGAGTTCAGCACTAACCAATCAATTTGAGGGTATGACCTCTGAGTTATTCTCTTATGAACAATATGAAGCCACGAGACAAAAATTAATCAAGACTGTTCAACAAAATTTGAATGATCAAGATAAACGGTTTCTCCTAAGCGTGAATAATGCAGAACCAGACTGGAGTATATATGACTTTGAACGTTTTCCTTCTGTTCAATGGAAATTACAAAACTTGGTAAAATTAAAGAAAGATAGACCGGAAAAACATCTAGAACAATATAATGCCCTACTCTCCCGCTTGTCAGAATAAGACTAACAATGTACTTATTTAAGCTTTTCGCAAAAAACTTAAATAAGCATTGCGCCTATTTAAAAATTAACTGGCTTTCTTAATTAGTAATTCACCAATCATTCCGGTACTACCTTAGCGAACGTTAGGCCAAACGCATCCCGAACAATGGCCGAACCAAAAGCAAGAACACTTATCCAGCAACCAGGATTCTTTGATAAAGGCTTGAAATGGGGAGTCAAGATTTCAATGAAAAAAGTGGCCTCGGCAAGAGTTTCTACTTCATTGACTATCTATTGCTTACAAGAAATCTATAAAACAATATTGCAAACAAATTCGAAAGTGAGCAATATAAGCCTTCCAAAAACAAAGTCTGAGCAACGCAGGCTCATTCATAAATTATAACCACAATTTCAAGCTCAATCAACTATCAGACTACTCGTCTCTAAAAACCAACCAAACAATAGAGAATTCATTGTCAGAAGGTTTGTTCATTTCCTTGATCTCAATTTCAGATTCAATGGAACGAGAAAGTAGTTCTTCAATTACATCAGTTGACACTGTTAGTTGCAGTTGATTCAAATACCAACGATTGACAACAAAAGATTTAAATATCGAGGCAAAGTCTATCTTCTGAATAGACCCGGTATTTCTGCTTATCAAAAAGTTATTAGCCATTCCATTACCATGCGATTTCAGAAAAACGAATTCATCAGAAAACCAAGAGTTAAAAGAAATCACAAGACCTCTTTGATTTCTTAGTTCATTGAATTGATGCCTAGAAATTTTGTCAATTGATTCTATACGTCTCCAAGCCCAATAATTACCAAAATCAATCTTAGCCTCGATTTTTATATCCCCTGATGATAGTCGGTAAACTTCTTCACTATGAGGCTGGTGATATAAAATTGACGAATCATAAAGATTGAAGTTTGAAAAACTTACTCCAGTATTCAAGGGCATTTTATGGGCATAACGTATCAAAGACTTAACTCGTTTCATATCTCTATCATATACTTCAATATTATGATTGGTATGAGGAATTCCGAAAGGAGCTATTCTATTAAGGTCGAAATAATAGTAGCTAGCATCTCCCACCAAACTCGTAGCATTTGAAAGTCTCGTATTCTTTCTAATCTTTAAAATACCATCTAAACTGTAGTGAAAAATGGCCATTGAAGTAGGGTCATAGACACTGAATTCATCTTTGTGCCTCCATAACTGTCCTATAAAATTGAAGTGTTCTTTTCCTTTGTTTATAGACTTTAACCCCTTAATCTCCTCACCTGACTTGTCATAAAGATATACTTCATGCCCTCCAAGATCAGCAACCATGAAATTAGCACCCACCTCTGTCACGAAAATTGGCCCTTTAAGGTGTGTACTGTTGTTCAAATGAAGTATCCTAATCTCGGTCAAAACCTCTTCCACAGGACGAGATTCTTCAGACAAGTGCTTACTAATCTCATAGGTGGGATAATCAGAACCCATAACTTGAGCACTCAATTGAACAGATAGAAAAAAGCAAAAAAGTGTCGAAAAAAAACCAATACGAGGATGGGAAGTGTTCAGATCAATTCAGTTTAATATCTTCCAATTGGAACTTAGTGCTTGGACTTATGTATTCAAACCCTTTTACTTCACCATCTTTAATGAAAAAAACTGTCGGATACATTGAATAGAGCTTACCAGAATTAAAGCCATTTTGTTCGTCCAAATGAAAAAAGCTTTGATCTAAATCTACCCCCACTTTCAGTTTCAATATTTTTTTTGATTTAATATTCGTAAAAACTACAAAAATTCGGTCTGAGCTTGAAACTGTCTTAATAAATTTCTCCGTTTTAGATATGCAACCTAAACAACCTTCACCTGGTAGGAGAATTACATGATCGAACCTTTCAAAGGTTAAATTATGGTCTAATGATTCAAATTTCTGAACAAATTCATTGACAGTGTTATCCTTTATTGAGCAGCAAGTTAAAAGCAGCATCAGTCCACAAAACCAGTTAAGCATATGCCTACTCATTTAATAAAACCTTAAATTTATCAAAAACTAGAAAATCTTCATCTTCAACTTCCCTCAATAAGAAAATAGATTCTTCTGTAAAGATTGAAACATAGGGTAAATACATATCTGCATTAAACTCTCCAATTTTATTGTAGTTCCCATCGCTAATTATCAATGTCCTATCAAACAAGTCTTTGTTTTTAAAGGGAGTGTTAATGTCAACTCGATCTTCTTTGATCCCAGAGAATGCATACCGAAAAAGCATATCCCTGAATCGATCATAGTATAGATAGCTATACTCACCTTGCTCGTAGTAATAATCTAACTTAAGTTTCTGATTGAAAACATATGGCTCAACATTGTCTGGTAGAGGTACGTTTCTCACGTAATTATTTGTACCCATGTAGACACCTCTTATGTGATTAAAAGAATCTTTTATGTATATGGAATCTGAAATGGGCCAACCGTATATATATTCATTTCTTTTGGGATTAAATTGTCTGAAATATCTCATGACCTCAGGCAACCATTTTTCACCTTTATAAACCTCAGGAATAGGCATATAAAGTCTTGTCAAACTTGAGTCTTTTGGATCGAAATAAAACTCTAGAGAATCTAAATCGTTGGGAACCGTTTTGAGTGAATTTCTTGTCGGAGCACCACTCATGCTGTAGCCCCTTTCATAAGGATTAATCCAATTATCCCACATTCCATATGGTGTACTAGCATACTTCTTTGAGAAAGCTGTTTTATAAATAACGTTTCGAGAAGCATCGACCATGATAAGTGTTTTTCTTGATCGGTCGTGAAAAAGTATCGAATCACCTTGATAAACAAACTCAGTAGTATTGGCAAACTGACCGACTCCGTCTGGACCTTCTTTCGGAAAAATCTCAATGGACACTAGTTTACCAGTGCTCATATCATATTTATACAGTGAATTATTAAAAACATTCATTATTACTAATGCCTCTTCACTAGGCAAATAAACATATGAGGTGACCCTTGAAGAGGTCATCGAATCAAGCTCAATTATCAGTTGCCCTTGCTCAATTAGCTGGATTGTAGACACAAAATCTGAGGCACCAATTCTGCTAGAATTCTCTAACATATTTCCACAGGAAACAAGGAAAAAGCAAAAAGGAATTAAAAACAGGTATTTCAAATCACAGGCTTTAGAAAAAAAGGAATGGCGCGTAAAATAGCCGCGCCATTGTTAGTTTACTGTTGTGTTACTATAACTGTACAGTTATAATATGGGGGGTCGAACTCTGTATCACAGAACCCTCCTCCACCAGCATCTTGGACACATAGGCCCCTGTCAGTATTACTACTCGTAGGTTCCCAATCACAACCCTCAGCCTGAGAATTTGTGAAAGCGAATAAACCTATTAACGATAAGGCTATCGCTAGACTAGATATTTTCTTTCTCATAATCGATAAAATTTAAGTCTACTCTATTTGACATTGGGTTTTCGACACATCCCCTTTGACTCACATGAGTCAAACACACAATCAAATTGAAGTAATTTTTAAATATCAGTATGTTATGTGTGCTTTTAGCGCTCTTTTTTTCTAGTAGAATGGATGAGCTTCCATCAACAATTCTATAATTATATAACTAAGTTAATAAATATTATTGATTAATCCATATATACCATAAAAACGACTCTTCAAATCAAATTATATGCTGTTAAACCCTTGATTAAGAATTAGAATCGAGTGCTTAAAATTATCAATAGCAACCTACCTCTCGGCAAGAGTTCCTACATCACTTACTATCAATGACTTACAAGAAATCTATAAAACAAACTGATAAACTTAAAACGAGAATTGAATCTATTCCCAAGCGTATATTCTGATGATCCCTTCTAAGAGATCTTCTTTTTTCGAAAAACAAATTGTTTTGCGATTTAGCCGTTTGATATGCGTTCTCAACGTCAAATGAAATCTTTCGATTTTATTGATGCCTCTAAACTTGATCCGATGTAGGTGTTTTGGAATGAGATTCCTATAAGCCGATAGCCTATCTGTGTAGATTGCTCTTGGCGAAAGCTGCAATAGTTTATTTACGACAAGCGCTAAGTTGTACTTTGTTCTAGTGCCGACTTTTATGGCCACAATTTGTCCTGTCGTTCTAGAAATAGCACTTATCACCCATCTACGCTTTTGTTTGTTCTGAACATAAGTGCATAGTTCATCCAGCTCATAAACATCATTTGACCTCAATGTGTTTCTGGGCTTTACTTCATTGCCTAGTTTTCTGATCCAACGCAGTTGTGTACTGATTGCAATTCCTGTGATTACCCTTATTCCACTTAAACTATTTCCAACCTTCAAACACTTTAAGAAAAGTCTTTTCTCACTTTGCTGACAAGCTTTATATCGATAATCTACCTGTTGATATTTCTTACAGCTTGTACAAAGATATTTCTGCACTCCAGTTGATTGTTTCCCAGCTTTTTGACACTTACTCGTACAGATGTGGCATTTCATGTGTGTAATTTTAGAAGGTTATACTGCTACATTGGCGTTGGTGTTTTGATCTAAGCGTATGTATATCTGATATTAAACAAGGGTCAGAGGAATATTAAGGTGGAGTATAGGCTTTATCTGAGCGTAGTTTGTATCTACGCTTGAAAATGGAGTATTGAACAAGAGCTAAAGAGATATCAAGGTGTAGTTGCAATCTACACTTAGACTCGTTTTCTAAATTAAATCATAGTACCTGATAATTGATAGCACTTAGGACTCAAATCATGACATAAACGCATCATGTTCAACAATCTCTTCTGCTTGCTTATCCATACACCTCTCTAAAACAAAAGAAGCTGATCTAAAACCAGCCTCTATTCAATACATACAATGATTATTTCCTAAACCAGATAATCGATCGAACTACCGCTCGCACCGAACACACCAAAAGAGACGGCTCGGCAAGAATCGAACTTGCATCTAAAGTTTAGGAAACTTCTATTCTATCCATTGAACTACGAGGCCAGAAGTCTTTGTCAGGTTGCGATAAAAATAACTAATAATAAGAGTCCTTCAAGTAGTTTGGAAAGATGACAAAATGCCTTTTCTTGACCTTTTTCATCAAAACTGACTTGAATTCATCGATATTCTTTTTCTCCACCGCTGAGATAAATACCGAGTCATTTTCGCCCTTGGCGATATAGGTGTTCTTTAACTCTTCTAGCGTTAATGGTGGCTCTTCCATCTCTTCTGCTATTTCGGGGTCAATCGTATTGAATTGATCAATTTTATTGAAAACCAGAATTGTGGGCTTATCCTTCACACCAATATCCGCAAGAGTTTCATCAACAGTCTTCATTTGATCTTCGAAGTAGGGATGTGAAACATCCACGATATGCAATAGAATATCTGCTTCGACTACTTCGGCCAAAGTAGATTTAAAAGACTCAATCAAATGGGTCGGTAGCTTTCGAATAAAGCCAACCGTATCTGAGAGTAAAAACGGAATATTCTCATAAACGACTTTCCTGACAGTGGAGTCTACTGTTGCGAAAAGTTTGTCCTCGGCCAAGACGTCTGCCTTTGTGAGCATGCGCATGATGGTAGACTTACCTACGTTGGTGTACCCAACAAGTGCCACCCTTACTACATTGTGTCTAGACTTTCTTTGAACAGCATTTTGCTTTTCGATCTTCTCCAGCCGCTTTTTCAAAACCGTAATCGTATTTCGAATGGCTCTTCTATCCGTTTCAATCTCTTTTTCACCAGCTCCTCCGCGTGTGCCTGTACCCCCTCTTTGTCTTTCGAGGTGAGTCCACATGTTAGTCAATCGTGGTAATAAGTAAGTGGAGCGCGCTAACTCAACTTGTGTTTTTGCCTGAGCCGTTTGTGCACGTTTTAAGAAGATATCGAGTATGAGCAAACTACGGTCGTAGATTTTGACCTCTAGTTCTTTTTCAATGTTTCTAAGTTGAGAAGGTGATAGGTCATCATCAAAAATAACCGTGTTCACTCCTTCAGCTTTGATGTAAGTCTGTATTTCTTCCAGCTTACCCTTACCAACAAAGCTTCGCTTATCCGGTCTTTCAAGCCTTTGTGTAAATGATTTGTAAACCTCTAGACCCAGCGTCTCTGCTAGAAATGAAAGCTCATCAAGGTATTCAACAACTTTTTGCTCAGATTGATCCTGAGTGATAAGCGCCACCAAAACAGCAGTGTCTTTTTCGTATGATCTAGTTTCGTATCCTCCCATAAAGTAGGATGCAAAGCTACGACTAATCAGAAGTAAACGGAAATTCAACGTAATTATCAGTAGGTTGATCTAAAGGCTATGACATTCCTGAAAAAAGTCACAATCTTTGGGGGCATAAGCAATAAAGATGAAGATAATTGAGACAGGATTTGAAGGACTTTACGAAATAGAACCAAATGTTTTTGGGGATGACAGAGGTTATTTCTTCGAGTCATTCAGGAAAAACACCTTCCAAGAACTCGGCATTGACGAAGATTTTATTCAAGACAATGAATCCTTCTCAGTGAAGGGGACATTGCGAGGCCTTCACTACCAAGCAGCTCCTCATGCTCAGGCTAAACTTGTTAGAGTGTCTCTCGGTAAGGTTTTAGACGTAGCCCTTGACATTCGAAAGGACTCACCAACCTATGGCAAACACCATACGGTGCTGCTTGAGGCCACTAGACACAATATGTTTCTTGTGCCTGCAGGTTTTGCTCATGGATTCTTAGCCCTTGAGGATAGTATATTCAACTATAAGTGTTCCAATTATTATAATAAGGAGGCCGAGGGAGGCGTTTTATGGAACGATCCGGCACTTGGTATTGACTGGCAGGTTTCAAGCCCAATTGTCTCCGATAAAGATCAAGTTTTACCTACCTTTGCATCTTATAAAGAAGCGCCTATATTTTGAGTATTTTCTCTTTTCTAAAGAAATCAAAGCAACCGGTACCAGATATCAGTCCGATAACAACTGATATTCATTCGCACCTGATCCCAGGTATTGATGATGGTGTACAAACACTAGAACAAAGCCTTGAAATTCTTAGAGAAATGGAGGCCTTGGGCTATAAAAAAGTTATTACTACGCCCCATACCATGGCTGGCTCTTATGACAATACCCCTGAGATCATCTATGCTGGCTTAAAAAAAGTCAGAGAAGCCATTAAAGAAAATGGGATCAACATTCAGCTAGAAGCTGCTACAGAATACTTTCTCGATGAAAGTTTTATGGAGCGTTTATCAAACAATGAACCCCTAATGACTTTTGGGCAGAACCATGTGCTGGTCGAAACTTCCTTTATCAGCCCTCCACCGCAGTTATTAGAAGCAAGTTTCGGGCTAGCGGTAAAAGAATACAAGATGGTCTTTGCACACCCAGAACGATATCTTTATCTGCAAGAAAACACAAAGCTATTAGAAGACCTTATGGACAGAGAAGTCGTTTTTCAAATGAATGCCATAGCCTTAACAGGATGCTATTCGAAACCTGTTAAAAAATTTGCAGAAAAACTGATTGACATGAAAGTGCCTCGCTTAGTAGGTTCAGACTGCCATTATATAGGACACATCGATTTACTCAAAGAGGCTAGAGCATCCAAATACTGGAATAAACTGCTGCAGTTAGACTTACTTAATAACTCACTATAAATGAAAGTTTTTATTACTGGCGCCACAGGCCTCGTTGGCAGTTTTGTCTGTCGACAACTTTTGGAAAATGGACATGAAATTCGAGCGGTAAAACGAAACTCGAGTAAGATGACATTGCTTGAGGATACAGAACAACGTATCGAATGGGTAGTCGGTGATATGAATGACACCGAATTCTTAGAGGAATCCCTCAAGGATATAGAAGCGGTAATTCACGCGGCAGCAATCATTTCCTTTGACAAACGCTGGGAAAAGAAAATGTTTAAGACGAATGTATTGGGCACAGCCGACCTTGTGAACACATGTCTGAAGCTTGGTGTAAAGAAATTTCTACACGTCAGTTCAGTAGCAGCCATCGGACGCAAGGCAGGACAAATAAAACTAAGTGAAGCAGATCGTTGGGAAGGAACTGAGTTTGATTCTATTTATGCCAGATCAAAATACCTTCAGGAACTAGAGGTTTGGAGAGGATCGCAAGAAGGATTAGAAGTAAAAATTGTAAACCCATCAGTTATTTTAGGACCTGGCCTCTGGGGGCAAGGTGGCAGTACCTCTGTTTTCAAATACGCCTATGACGAAAAGACTTTTCATCCTGAAGGAACAGTCAATTATGTCGATGTAAGAGACGTTTCGAATACTGTTGTAAAACTTGTGGAGTCTGATATCAAAGATGAAAGGTTTATTCTAAGTGCTGGAACGCTCAGTTACAAAGATTTTTTCGGGCAAATTGCCAAAGCATTCGGTAAGAAGCCTCCGCAAAAAGTTGTGAAGCCTTGGATGCTGAAAATTGCTGTCACTTTTGAATTCATTCGTTCAAGAATAACGGGGAAAGAGGCCATGATCACTAAGGATACAGCCATACTTTCTACATCGAAATTTCACTTTCAGAACGATAAGGTTAAACAAGCGTTAAATATTGACTTCAGACCATTTGATGAAAGTATCGAATGGTCAGTAAATGAGCTTAAAAAGAAGTACTTACTCTAAAGTCAGGTAACTGATTCTTTTTCAAGGAAGTAAATAATTGAAAACCTGATTTTATAATAATATCCTTGGCTTAAGTGGTTTTCGAAATAGGTTTTGAGTAGTTTAAATAAACCAATTGACATCAATGCAGGAAGATTATCCGAGTAGAGAAGAGGAACGTGGGCTGGTCAATAGATTTGAGGAGCAACTCAAAAATCAATCATTCAACTTTTTTGACGTCACTGAATATGAAACCATTATTCAGTACTATTTAGACCGCCTGAAATACGGAAAAGGACTCAAAGCGTCAAATTTAGCCCTCGAGCAATACCCATTTAGCATGGAAGTTAGTATGCTAGCTGCACAATGTTACTTGGGTAAGGAGCAATTCGATGAAGCTTTAAAAGTTATCGAAAGCGCTGAAAACCTCCACCCAAATGATGCCGAGCTACTGACTGTAAAGGGCAACATACTGTCTATTATTGGTGAATTTGACAAAGCCATCGAAGTGCTACTCAGCACCCTTGATATTGCTGAAGACAAGTCCGAAGTCCTGTACAATATCGGCCTAACCTATCAGACCAATGGTAAATACACAGAGGCGATCGATTATTACAAGCAAGCAATAGAGACAAATCTTAATCATGAAAGTGCACTATATGAATTAGCATACTGCCTTGATGTGACTGGAAAGTTAGAAGATAGCGTCTCCTATTATCAAGCTTTTATAGACCGCGATCCATATTCTGCCTATGCATGGTATAACCTAGGAATAGTATTCAATAAGTTGGAAAGGTTTGAAGACGCTGTCAAAGCGTATGACTACGCTTTAGTGATTGATGATACTTTTGCGTCCGCATGGTTCAACTTAGGGAACTCTTATATGAACCTAGAGCAATATAAAGATGCACTAGAAGCGTATAAGAACACCTTATCTAATGAAGGCCCCTCTTCCGAGGTGTATTGCTGCATTGGAGCAGCCTATGAAAAACAAGGGGCTCTTGAATATGGCATTAAATATTATCGCAAAGCATCGAAACTTGATCAATTTTATGAAGACGCATGGTATGGCATTGGTTGTTGCTTAGCGGCACAAGACAAGTATTATGAAGCCATTCACTTTCTTAATAAAGCGCTAAAGCTAGACCCAGAAAATGCTAATTACTGGATGGCCGTTGCAGATGCAGAGTTTCACATTGGGAATATTGTATCTGCTGCCGAAGCCTATCAAGAAGCTGCAATGCTAGAACCTAATAATTCAGACATCTGGCTCGACTGGTCATTTATATATCACGATCAAGGCGAACATGATAAATCTATTGAGCTGATGGAAAGGGCCTTAGAAGAAACTCCTGATGATTCTCACCTACTTTATCGCATGGTAGTTTACCAAATCAGCGCAGGTCTATACAAGGAAGCATTTACTTATCTGGAAAATGCGTTAATTTTGAACTTCGAAAATCACAAGATGCTCTTTGAGTTCTTTCCTAAACTGGAAACCCAAAAAGCACTTTATAAGATCATAGACCAGTACAGAGAAAAAAATTAGATGCACTACTTTTTGAAAGATGTGCCCGAAAGGACACAAAAGCCTAGAGAAAAAGGATTCACCATGGCCATGGATAAAGGCCTAAGCGTTAGAGAAGCAGAGGACTTCATGAGCGTTGCTAGTGAATACGTTGATATTGTAAAATTAGGATGGGCCACCTCGTACGTGACCCCAAATCTTGATGAAAAACTTGAAATTTATCGTCAGGCAGGTATCCCCTTCTATTTCGGAGGAACACTTTTTGAGGCATTTATCGCTAGAAATCAGTTTGACGACTACCGAAAACTAATAGACAAGTATCAAGTACCATTTGCTGAAGTATCCGATGGCTCTTTAGAGATGGATCACGATGAAAAGTGTGAGTACATTAAGAAATTGAAAGGGCAGGTAACTGTTCTGTCAGAAGTTGGATCAAAAGACGAGGAAAAGATTATTCCTCCTTACAAATGGATCGAACTGATGCAAAAAGAGCTCGATGCAGGCGCATGGAAAGTTATTGGCGAAGCAAGAGAAAGCGGTAACGTTGGCCTTTTCCGATCTACAGGTGAAGTTCGTTCTGGTTTGGTTCAAGAAATATTGACTCAAATTCCATTTGAGAAGATCATTTGGGAAGCACCTCAGAAATCTCAGCAAGTATTTTTCATAAAGCTGATGGGAGCCAATGTAAACCTTGGAAATATTGCTCCTAGCGATATGATCCCTCTAGAGACTATCCGTTTAGGACTAAGAGGTGATACATTCAGTCATTTCCTCGATCAGAAAGGATAATAATGAACCGTATAGTCAACAACTTATTGCTATTCCTTAAAGGAGTAGCTATGGGCAGTGCAGACGTAGTACCTGGTGTATCTGGCGGGACCATCGCCTTCATTACTGGTATTTACGAAACACTACTCAACTCAATCAAAAGTGTTGATTTAGAGGCGCTCAATTATCTGAAGAAGTTTCAGATTAAAGCCCTTTGGGAACATGTAAATGGCAACTTTCTAATCGTACTGGTTGCAGGAATTGCCACAAGCTTTCTTTCACTTTCAAAGGTGATTACCTACTTACTAGAAACCCACCCCATTCAATTATGGTCCTTCTTTTTTGGGCTTATAGTCATTTCAGCATTGATGGTACTGAGAGAGATTAAGCAATGGAATATGAGTGTTTTCATAGCCATCATAATAGGCGTGGCTGTTGCCTATTTTATCACAGCTGCTGTACCTGCCGAAACACCTGATGAGCCCTGGTTTCTTTTTATCGTAGGTGCCATTGCTATTTGTGCTATGATTCTACCTGGTATTTCAGGATCTTTTATTGTATTGCTTTTTGGCAAATACGAATACATGATGAATGCGCTTAATGAGCGAAGAATCGTTGACTTACTTATTTTCGCAGCAGGCTGTGCAGTAGGAATTTTAAGTTTCGCACGTGTGATCAGTTGGTTGTTCAAAAAGTATCATAACGTTACTGTTGGTGTTTTGAGTGGCTTTATGATCGGAGCGCTCAACAAGGTTTGGCCTTGGAAGGAAACTATCGAAACTTACCTAGATCGCCATGGTGAAGTCAAACCCCTTTACGAAGTAAACATATTGCCGAATGAGTATTTAGCCAAGGCAGGTATAGAGCCTCACTTCCTTGAAGCCATCGGATTTGCTGCTGGAGGTTTCTTAATCGTTTTGTTTATTGATCGCTTATCTGTTTGGTTAAAAAAGGACTAACATGAGAAAGTTCGGACTCATTGGATATCCCTTAAGTCACTCCTTATCAAAAAAGTACTTTACAAATAAATTTGAAAAGGAAGGCATCAAAGATGCTGAATACGAACTTTATCCACTTGAATGCATTAAAGATTTACCCAATCTGATCGCATCGAATCCCGATCTAGTAGGACTCAATGTGACCATCCCCTACAAAGAACAAGTCATAGCGCTCTTAGATACACTCGACCCAAAAGCTAAAGTCATTGGTGCAGTAAACACAATCAAAATCGAGGAGGGCAAACTGACTGGGTACAACACTGACTATTACGGATTCAAAGATTCACTCGTCAAGTTTATCGGGGCTAAGCCAATGCCAAAAAATGCTTTAATTCTGGGTACAGGGGGGGCATCAAAAGCAGTAAAAGTAGTATTAGAGGACCTAACGATTGACTACCGCTTCGTTTCCCGAAAGCCGAAGAAAGGACAGCTTTCCTATGAAGAGGTAAATTCATCGCCAAACTATCTCTCTACTATATCCCTTATTATAAATACAACTCCGCTAGGTATGAGCCCAAATGAGGATAGCCTTGCTGAACTTCCTTATGATCAACTGACCAAAGACCATTTTCTATACGACCTCGTCTACAAGCCGCGAAAAACAGCCTTTATGCAAAAAGGCATAGCCGCAAAATGTTGGATTAAAAATGGCTTAGAGATGCTTCATGGTCAAGCAGAGGCAGCTTGGGAAATTTGGGATAAATAAGTGGTTGAAACCAACCACTTATCTTTCCGTACTAACTTCTTCCTATTAGATTTAATGAATGGAATTCAAACTCACATCAGAATTTGAGCCTACGGGCGATCAACCCAAAGCAATTGCGGCACTAGTCAAAGGTGTCGAGGCTGGAGAGGCTGCTCAGGTACTGCTCGGAGCCACTGGTTCTGGTAAAACTTTCAGTATTGCAAATGTGATTCAGGAGACACAAAGACCAGCGTTGGTACTGTGCCATAATAAGACATTGGCTGCACAGCTTTATGGCGAATTCAAGCAATTATTTCCTGAAAATGCGATAGAATATTTCATCTCCTATTACGATTATTACCAGCCAGAAGCCTTTATTCCGAATAGCAACCTCTATATAGAAAAGGACTTATCCATCAACGAAGAGATCGAAAAATTGAGGTTAAGTGCTACATCTGCGCTGCTTACAGGAAGGCGTGATGTCATTGTCATAGCCTCTGTTTCTTGTATATATGGTATTGGAAACCCAGACGAATTCGGAAAAAATGTAGTGCGTCTTGAGGTGGGAGACACCGTCCCAAGAAACCAGTTGCTTTTCGCACTAGTTGACATCCTGTATAGCCGTACCGAAGCAGAATTCAAAAGAGGAACATTCAGAGTAAAAGGAGATACAGTAGATATCTATATCGCTTATGGGGATTTTGCCTATCGCATTTATTTCTGGGGAGAGGAAATAGAGTCGATCCAAATGATAGACCCCATTACCGGCAAGAAGATTTCAGAAGAAAAAATCATCACCATCTTCCCTGCTAACCTATTCGTGACAGGCAAAGACGTGCTGCAACAAGCCATTACTGAGATTCAAGATGACCTAGTAGAACGAGTCGATCAGTTTGAAGAAGACCGTAGGTTTCTGGAGGCCAAGCGCCTAAAAGAACGTACCGAGTTTGATCTTGAAATGATGAGGGAACTGGGCTATTGCTCGGGCGTTGAGAACTACTCGAGGTATTTCGATCGTAGAGAAAAAGGGCAGCGCCCCTTCTGCTTGCTTGATTACTTCCCAGAAGACTACCTACTCATTATTGATGAGAGCCATGTAACGCTGCCACAAGTTCGTGCGATGTGGGGAGGTGATAGATCCAGAAAAGAAAACTTAGTGGAATATGGTTTTAGGTTGCCATCGGCTCTAGACAACAGGCCCTTGAAATTTGATGAATTTGAGGCCATGACGAATCAAGTCATATATGTTAGCGCTACACCTGCGGACTATGAATTGACAAAAACTGATGGTGACGTGGTAGAGCAGGTTATCCGACCAACGGGTTTATTAGATCCGATCATCGAGGTAAGACCATCATTGAATCAAATTGATGACCTCCTAGAAGAAATTGATATTCGCGTCAAGAAAGAGGAGCGCGTATTAATCACTACCCTAACAAAACGCATGGCAGAAGAACTGACAAAGTATCTCGAGCGTGCTGGGGTGAAGGTTAGGTATATACATTCCGAAGTAACAACAGTAGATCGAGTTGAGATTCTTAGAGAGTTAAGGCTTGGCATCTTCGATGTACTTGTTGGAGTAAACCTGTTAAGAGAGGGCCTTGATTTACCTGAAGTCTCCTTAGTAGCAATTCTCGATGCTGACAAGGAAGGTTTCTTAAGAAATCAACGATCCCTAATTCAGACCATTGGTAGAGCCGCTCGAAATGAGAATGGCAGGGTTATCATGTACGCAGACGTAACGACAGATTCTATGACCCGCGCTATCGATGAAACGAGTAGGCGTAGAAGTATTCAAATTGCCTACAACGAAGAGCATGATATCACGCCAACCACCATTAAGAAATCTAAAGAGGATATTATGGGGCAAACAGGTATCGCAGATTCTAAAAAGGGTCATAAGTCTTACTATGTTGAAAGTGAAGAGCACTCAATAGCTGCTGACCCAGTAGTCGCCTACATGGATAAAAAAGCATTAGGGAAAATGATCACGAAAACGCAAAAATCTATGGAGAAGGCAGCAAGAGAGCTAGACTTTATGGAAGCTGCCAAAATGCGTGACGAGCTGAATGAATTAAAGGAGCTATTAAAAACAAAATGAAAAACAAGCCTGCATTATCAAAAATAGAATCCAAAGGAAGTTAGTCACCAAGAAGCTTATCCCTTAGCCACATTTCAATCGATTTCATAGAATTAGATTTCACAAGAATGATTTCTAATATGATAATCCTCTATTTTATGTAACCAATCAATTTTCAGGCTACTTTTTTAACCTGATTCAAATAGAATTACATAAAATGAGAAAACAATGGATCCCAGGGTTTGCACTATTAATCATTATAGCCCTACTCAGCCTCCTAGACATGCCTTCTGGCGAGGAATTTTTAGCTGATCCCAATATTAGTGGTGCCGATACCGCTTGGATGTTGGCTGCAACAGCACTAGTGCTGCTTATGACACCTGGCCTTTCATTCTTTTATGGTGGAATGGTCAGCCGTAAGAATGTCATTTCTACGATGCTTCAAAGTTTTATCTGCATGGGTGTAATCACACTCGTTTGGGTAGTTGGTGGATTTAGCCTAGCCTTTGGAGATTCCATTGGTGGCTTTATAGGCGATCCTCGAACTTTTGCCTTATTCAAAGGAGTTGGTGGTGCCACACAAGCAGACCTAGCACCAACTATTCCTTTTGTACTCTTCGCTTTATTTCAAATGAAGTTTGCGATTATCACTCCTGCTTTAATCACAGGTAGTTTCGCTGAACGTGTAAGGTTTTCAAGTTTCATTCTGTTCATTATCCTTTTCAGTATTGTCGTTTACAGCCCTCTAGCTCACATGACATGGCATCCTGATGGATTTTTGAGGAAATGGGGTGTTTTAGACTTTGCTGGTGGTACTGTTGTTCACATGTCTGCAGGCTTTGCCGCGATAGCGGCAGCCATAATCCTAGGGAAAAGAAAGAACCATGGAGCAGCCCACAAACCTGCTAACGTGCCTTTTGTTTTACTAGGTACTGGCCTGCTCTGGTTCGGATGGTTTGGCTTTAATGCTGGGTCTGCCTTAGGTGCTAACGGAGATGCAGCCATGGCTTTTGCTACTACTACAGTGGCTTCAGCGGCTGCAATGTTGGCTTGGGTGTTCTATGATGCTTTGATGGGCAGAAAAATTTCAGGACTAGGGGCATCGATTGGTGCAGTAGTAGGCTTGGTTGCCATTACTCCGGCTGCAGGTTTTGTAACGATCGGACAGAGTGTTTTCATTGGTGTAGCAGGCGCAATTGTCTCTAACATTGTGGTCTACTATAAAAACAAAACTGGAATTGATGATACGTTGGATGTGTTTCCGTGTCATGGTGTTGGAGGAATTACGGGGATGGTTCTAACAGGTGTATTCGCCAAAGACGTTGGCCTGATCTACGGAGACCCAACCACATTCTTAAGGCATATGGCAGCGATTTTCTTAGTAGGTGGATTCACCTTCGGGGCATCATACCTCCTATTCAAAGTCACCAACTTTATCATTCCGATGAGAGTCAATGAAATTTCTGAGGAGGTTGGGCTTGATATTAGTCAGCATGGTGAGAGTCTTTCAAAAAGCAGAACACCTGAAGAGATTGCTGAAATGATGGAAAAAGCTTCTTATTAGATACGCACTAAATGAAAAAGGCCACAACGATAATCGTTGTGTCCCTTTTTTATTTTCTTCAGGAATATTATTTCCCAGCAGCATATCTCCTGCTTACTTCATCCCAGTTGATCACGTTAAAGAACGCATTGATATAGTCAGGCCTTCTGTTCTGATAGTTTAAGTAGTAGGCATGTTCCCATACATCTAAACCTAGGATTGGAGTTCCACCACAGCCAATGTTTGGCATCAATGAATTGTCTTGGTTAGCAGTAGAGCACACTTCTACTTTTCCTCCTGAATGAACACATAACCATGCCCATCCTGAACCAAAGCGTGTTGCCGCTGCTTTTGCAAAAGCATCTTTGAAGGCTTCGAAAGAACCGAAAGCACTATTAATTGCATTTGCTAGGTCACCTGTTGGCTCTCCACCACCGTTTGGTGACATGATCGACCAAAAAAGGCTGTGATTATAAAAACCACCACCGTTATTTCTAACAGCCGCATGGTCTGTATGATTTTCTAAAAGATCCTCGATGCTCTTGCCTTCCATTTCTGTTCCAGCAATAGCGTTATTTAAGTTATTCGTATAACCCGCATGGTGCTTACCATGATGGATCTCCATAGTTCTTGTGTCGATATGTGGTTCCAACGCATCGTGTGCGTAAGGAAGTTCTGGTAATTCGAATGCCATAATTGAATTTGTTTAATATTTATACAAAAATTGTAATTCTATCTAAGTTTAGCAAAAAACTCCTTCATCAGCTTCTCACTACTCTCCTGTAACAAACCTGAAGTCATTTCTGTTTTTGGATGCAAAAGATTTTTCTCGTTGAGGCTATAACCTCGCTTCAGGTCACTCGCTCCATAGACCAACTTACCCAGTTGCGCCCAATACAAAGCCCCTGCACACATTACACATGGTTCTAATGTAACGTATAATGTACACTCATTTAGATATTTGGACCCTAGAGCATTAAAAGCCGAAGTCATTGCTAACATTTCAGCATGCGCAGTCACGTCTGTCAATTGCTCCGTTTGATTGTGCGCCCTGGCAATGATCCGCTTTTCAGCCACCACAACAGCACCAACAGGAGCTTCACCCGATTCAAAAGCAAGTTCAGCCTGTTTTAAGGCTTGTTCCATAAAATATTCATCCTTGTGGATACTGAGCTCCATTTTCAAGCGGGTTTTCATTGTAATATTAAACCCAATTGCTAAAACAATTACTAAATTTGCCACTCATTTTTAAAAGGGGTTGAGATGTTGAGATCACATACTTGCGGAGAGCTTAGAATTGAACATGTAGGAAAAGAGGTAACCCTTTCTGGTTGGGTACAGCGGATTAGAGATAAAGGCGGCCTCATGTGGATTGATTTACGCGATCGCTACGGCATCACACAACTCACCTTTGAAGAAGGAAAGAGTAATCCTGAAGTAGTTGAGCAAGCAAGAAAACTCGGTCGAGAGTTTGTCATTCAAGTAAAGGGTACGGTAGTAAAACGTTACGCTAAGAATGATAAAATACCTACTGGTGAAATTGAATTAGATATTACCGAACTCAACGTCCTCAATGCCTCAAAAACTCCTCCTTTCATTATAGAAGATGATACCGATGGAGGTGAAGACCTTAGATTGAAGTATCGTTATCTTGATTTAAGAAGAAATGAGGTTAGAGAAAAACTTGCCTTAAGAAGCAAGCTTGCAATAGCAGTAAGAAACTACTTAGCTGAACTTGATTTCCTAGAAGTAGAAACACCCGTTTTAATTAAATCTACGCCAGAAGGTGCAAGAGACTTTGTCGTTCCTTCTAGAATTAATCAGGGTGAATTTTATGCCTTACCACAATCCCCTCAAACCTTTAAGCAGTTATTGATGGTATCTGGTTTTGACAGATACTTTCAAATCGTAAAATGCTTTAGAGATGAAGACCTTAGAGCAGACCGCCAGCCAGAGTTTACTCAAATAGACTGCGAAATGTCTTTCGTCACAAGAGACGATGTGCTCGGAGTATTCGAAGGGATGACACAACACTTATTTAAGTCAATCAAGGGAGTTGAACTTGGTGAGTTCCCACATATGACTTATGCTGATGCCATGGAAAAATATGGAAGCGATAAACCAGACATAAGGTTTGGGATGGAGTTCATCAACTTGAACAGTGTTAGCCAAAACAAAGGTTTCAATGTGTTCGATCAAGCCGAACTTGTCGTAGGAATTTGTGCAAAAGATTGTGCCGAATACACTCGAAAACAATTAGACGCACTGACTGATTTTGTAAGAAGACCACAAATCGGTGCCAAAGGACTTGTTTACGTAAAATGTAATGCGGATGGCTCTTTCAAATCTTCGGTTGACAAATTCTACAGCCAAGAAGATTTAAAAGCCTGGGCTGAAGCTGCAAAAGCAGAAGCAGGAGATTTGATCCTTGTCTTATCAGGCGATACAAATAGTGTCAGAAAGCAAATGAACGAATTGCGTTTACACCTTGGTAATGAATTAGGCCTTAGAAAGAATAACGAGTACAAGCCGCTATGGGTAGTAGATTTTCCTCTACTAGAATGGGATGAAGAAACTAAGCGTTTTCATGCTATGCACCATCCATTCACTTCTCCTCTTAAAGAAGATATGGCGAAGCTTGACACAGACCCTGGTGAAGTTCGAGCAAATGCTTACGACTTAGTCATTAATGGTGTCGAGATTGGTGGGGGGTCGATTAGGATTCACGATCGTGATATGCAAAAGACAATGTTCCAGCATTTGGGCTTCACCGATGAAGAAGCAAAGGCTCAGTTCGGCTTTCTAATGGATGCCTTCGAGTATGGCGCCCCTCCACATGGTGGAATTGCTTTCGGATTCGATAGGCTATGCGCTATGTTTGGTGGAACAGAAACGATCAGAGATTACATCGCCTTCCCGAAGAACACTTCTGGGCGTGATGTTATGATTGATTCACCTTCACCAGTAGCCGATGATCAGTTGAAAGAGCTTGGAATAAAGCTTTCTTAACAATGAGATTATGAAACTCTTCGTTTCATAGCATCATCCAATACCTTATTTTGTAGTTTCGGATGAATTTATAGTCTTGAAAACACAGTTTACACCGAAATTCTACATGCGCTCAAGCGTAACAATGGCCGTAATTATATGGCTAATTGCTACGTCTATACGTGTTTTGGAGGTATTATCGGTTAACAGTGGTGTAGACTTAGAGATCTCCAGGTATTTGCCTATTCTCCTTGAGGACCTATTTTATGTATTCATTCTAGTTTACTACAGGTTTAAAATTCAATCCATAGAAAGTGGTAATTTTGTTGACCTACTGTGGAAAGTATTTGCAACAGGTTTAGTCACTACGGTAATTTCCTTGTCCATTAGGCTATTCTACGACTCTATTGCCGACACAATGCTTGCGGAAAATGAGTACTTAGAGACATTTCTGAAAAGCGTCAACGTAGCCTTAATCTCCGTCTTTTTGATTTCCACTTTAACCGTTTGGAAAAAGCTGATTCTTTATCAGAAATCGAAAAAACTCGTGGCCTATTGGAATGTATTCGAAATAGCGCTAGTGGCGTCTATCTTCTTTAACCTTACGGGTTTGACACTGCAGGAACACCTGATTTTTGAAATCCTCTTTGCAGTGATGGCCATTATGGCAATCATCCTTTCCGCCAACCTCAAATGGGTTGCTTATTTAAATTTCAAGCAGAAATGGAAGAGCGTTCTCATCATTGTCTTAATCACCATATACATCTTCTACTTCTTCACTTACCTATACGTTTCTCCTGAAGAAGCAATTACAAACTTCAACGCCATTGATGATCTGTTCATTATTGTAGTTTTTACCTTCCTTCTTTTTTACAGTATTTTCTCCTTATTGGTTATCCTTTTCAACCTACCAACATCATCGGTTTTTGAAAAGAAAATGGAAGAAGCCATTAACTTTCAACGCCTAAGTCAGTCCATTCAACAAGGCGAAAATGAAGACCAAATATTTGACGTTTTATTGAATTCATCAATGAATGCAGTCTATGCCGATGCCGGCTGGATAGAAGTGAACCTCGATAAGGATGAAACCAAGATTTTATCAAAACACATCAGTCGAGAAAATATCAATCAAGTAAAGGAACATATTATGACCAGCAAGAATAGGTCGGTCATTACAAATCCGATGACTTCTGATTCAGACTCAGATCGAGTATTGGTTGGTCTGAAAAAGTCTAATTATAAGTCTGCTTTTATTGTTCCGCTGACTATTCAAAATCAGGTTAAAGGATTTATGTATCTCTTGAATGAAGTCTCTGACAATTTCAATAAAGAGATGATCAGTATCATCAATACTTTTGCTGGTCAAGCGAGTGTTTCCGTTGAGAACTTTAGGCTTATGGGCGAAGCGCTACTCAACGAGCGTTATAAGGAAGAGCTTAATATTGCTAAAAGCGTACAGCGAGCGCTATTACCAAAAGTATTAGATCATAATTCATCCTTTTCAATACATGCCTTTACTGAAGCTGCTGCCGAAGTTGGAGGCGACTATTACGACACTTTCCAGCTCAGCGAACATCGGTTTGCCATTGTTGTTGGTGATGTTTCTGGAAAAGGTACTTCTGCCGCTTTCCACATGTCGCAGATGAAGGGGATTTTTCAAAGCTTGGTACAATTAGACTTATCGGCAGAGGAATTCTTAACCTATGCCAACACCGCCTTGAGTAAATGTTTAGAGCGTACGTCTTTTATCACCCTGACTTACTTCATTATTGATACCGAGTCGAAGACTCTCGAGTTCTCGCGTGCTGGACATTGCCCAACCCTTTTCTACAATAAAAAGAAACAACTCGCTGAGTACTATGTGGACAAGGGCTTAGGGCTTGGCATCATTAGAAACTCCACCTATAAGAACTTCATTGAAGTAAATAAAATGACCTTTGCTAAAGATGACATTCTTGTCTTATACACAGACGGAATTTCAGAGGCTTCGAATGCTGTCCATGATGAGTTTGGCTATGACCGCATGAAGAGCCTGTTGCAGCAAAACGCACATTATGACCCTAAGATGATTCAAAAAGTGTTCATTAGTAAGCTATATGAGTTTTGTGGGGGCAAAGACCTTGACGATGATTATACAATGCTGGTGATCAAGTTTAACTAATAGCCGTAAAATAGAGTAGACTATGATTGAAATAAAGAAAGAAACGGAGAACAATTACCTTAACATTCTCGTAAATGGAGAAGCTGATGCAAGTTCTTCCATTCATCTAGATAAAGCGATTAAAGAAGCAATGGAAGAAGGTCATCAACGCATACTTATTGATTGCACTAATCTCAACTACATCTCTTCGGCAGGGCTAGGGGTTTTCATGTCCTACATTGAAGAGATATCTGAAAAATCCATTGACTTTATCTTATTCGGATTATCCGAAAAGGTCTTAAAGGTCTTTGGGATTCTAGGCTTAGACCAACTTTTAACCATTAAAGAAAATAAAGAAGCAGCAATTGCGTCATTCCGTGAAGTATAGTTTCGACATACCGAGTAGTAAAAACAAGCTCCGCTTGATGCGTAAGTTCGTAACTGACGTATTGAAGGTTCATAATGTCTCTGACATAGAGATTAATATGATGGTTTTGGCAGTAGATGAGGTATGTGCAAATATAATCATCCACGGACATCCTACAGACGATGTAAGCGAAGTGAAGCTTGCCATTAGCCTCCAAAAAGGAGGCGTATGGTTTGAAATTATTGACCAAGGCAACGCTTTTGATATTGTGAGTTACCAAGAACCAGAAATTGAAGATTTGGTCAAGAACAAAAATAAAGGTGGTATCGGAATTATGCTCGTCAAGAAAATAATGGATGATATTCAATTCAAATCCACCTCTTCTCAAAATACCCTTACACTTTACAAAAAGGTCGAGTTCACTACTTAATATCAGACATGAAAGGTGTTTTGACTTTACTGATTGGATTGACATCAGCATTCCACGTCCTTGGCTTTCAGTCAGAAGGTTTGACGATTGCTAAAATTGACAACCACTTAATTAGCACGTCAGAATTTCTATATGCCTTCAAAAAAAATCGCAGCGAATCGGAAACTCTTCATATCGATTCCCTCAAAGCCTACCTTGACAACTATATAAATTTCAAACTAAAGGTATTAGAGGCTAAAGCACTAGGCTATGATACAATCGAAAACTTTAGAGTAGAATTACAAGGCTACCTCAGTCAAATCAGAAAGCCCTATTTACAGAACCCCGAAGCTGAAGAAAAGCTTATTGCAGAGACTCATCGGAGAATGTTAATAGAAATTGATGCCTCCCACTTACTGATAAAAGTCGAACCAAATGCATCTCCTCAAGACACCTTAAAGGCATATAATTTTCTTGACAGTCTTCGGAATACGGTCGATTCAAAAGAAAATTTCGAGGCCCTAGCCAAGAGATATTCCCAAGATGGTTCCGCACCAAACGGAGGGAGTCTCGGATGGTTCAGTGCGATGGATATGGTTGGCCCATTTGAAAATGCTGCGTATCAAACGAGGGTTAATCAGGTTTCAGAAATCACAAAAACGCAGTTCGGTTATCACATTCTCTTTATTAACCGGATCCGCCCGTCTAGAGGAAAGCTAAAAACGGCACATATCTTTTTCAGCAATCAAGGGAGGAGTCTCGAAGCCGCATATAAGCTGGCTCAATCTGTTTATGATTCTCTTAAAAACGGAGCTGATTGGAATACCATGGCTCGGAAATATTCAGATGATGCTAGAACTAAAATGAATGGAGGTCAGCTCCCTTGGGCTAGAATCAAACAACTACCTGATGACTTTTTGGACATCGGATATACGCTGAAAGAAGTTAATGATTTCTCAGTTCCAGGACAGACAAAATTCGGATGGCATATTGTCAAATTAGATGATGAAGAACCTATTAGACCTTTAACCGAAAGTAGAGCTGAAATTGAACAACAACTCCAGCGTTCTGGCAGAAACGTATTGAACAATGATCAGCTGATTAAAAAGCTCAAAATAGAAAACGACTTTCGCCAAGACCAAGCTTCACTTACCACTTATTTGAATGCCATCAGTGAGCGTCAAATGAGCCCAGAGATTTTGGAATCTTCCTTATTCCAAATAGGCGAAAAGCATTTCCTAGTCATTGACTTTGTCAAAACGCTTCCTTCACAAAACATCGCTTTAAATAGCAGTATCATCAGCTCACTCTATGTGGAGTTCGAACGAGAAAGTATTATTGCTTATGAGGATTCAATTGCCTCATATAAATACCCTGAGTATGGTTTTTTGAGGCAAGAATATGAGGATGGACTCCTTCTTTTTGAAATTATGCAACAAGAGGTTTGGAACAAAGCGATTGAGGACTCAGTGGGTGCCGTTGAGTATTACCAAGGACATCTTGAGCAGTACAAATCTGATCGGAGAGCGGCTGTAAATGTTATTTCTAGTCGAGAACAGTCCGTTCTTAAGAAACTTATCAGTACACCAAATAGTAACAGCTCGCTAAATGACTTAATTGAGAAGACCCTAACGGACCAAGAACAAGGGCTGTTAAAAATTGTAAAAAGAACTGTTAAGCTTTCTGAAATATCTAAGTTTGAGCAAACAGAAATAACATCAGGGAGTTGGATTCTGAATGATAATACTTCAGAGTACTATTTTATAGAGGAAATCATACCTGAAGGGTACTTCTTTTATGATGAGATAAAGGGTCAAATACTATCTGATTATCAGGACTTTTTAGAGCAGCAATGGATTAAAACTCTAAGGGCCAAAAGGAGCATTCGGATTTACAATGACACGCTCGAGGAAATCGCTAAAAATTGAAACTACGTTACCTTTCCATATTGCCCATATTACTCAGCCTATCGTCATGCGATTACTTGGCATCCTCTGACCAAATGAGTGTCAATGCAAGTAAAGAGTTAGTCGCTAGCGTAGGAAACTCATTCTTGTTTGCCTCCGATATCTCCAATATAATTTCGGCCCAGACCTCAAAGGATGACAGTGCGCTAATTGTAGAGCAATTCGTTAGAAACTGGATAAAAAAGGAGCTTCTGGTACAAGAAGCCAATAATAACATGAAGATTAACCAGTCTGAAATAGAACGAAAAGTAGCTGATTACAGATTTACCTTACTCTCCTATGAGTACCAAAAGCTAATGGTACAACAGTCCTTGGACACCTCGGTAGCCTTCCAAGAAATTCGAGATTACTATGAAGAAAACCAGGTAAATTTCGCGTTAAAGCAAAATATTTTTAGAGGTCGCTATCTAAAAATTTCAAATGATGCTCCAAAGAAGAATGATGTAAAGCGCTGGATAAAATCAAGTAGACCTCAAGATATGGAGTCGCTTAAATCTTATGCTTTTCAATTCGCAGACAACTATTCACTAGAAGATTCCACATGGATTAAGTTTGACGACATTATAAAAAACTCACCATTATCTACAATTTCTAATAAAGTGCAATTTCTAAGGCGTAACAGGTATGTGGAAGAAGTGGATTCTGTCTATCTTTACCTTCTTAATATTCAGGAGTACAAAATTTCAGAGGAGGCTTCACCGTTAGAGTTTGTGCAAGAAGAGATTAGAAACATAATTCTCAACAAGAGGAAGGTAGCGTTGGCGAAGAGTTTGGAGAATGATATTTATGGACGTGCAAAGGAAAATGAAGACTACAAAATATATTATTAGGGCAATTTTGGTTCTAGCCATTTTAATACCTGTTGCTTCATTTGCTCAAGAGGGGCAGGTGGTTGACAAGATCATTGCAAAGGTGGATGACAAAATTATACTCAAGAGTGAGTTAGAATCGGCATATATATCATTTCTGACAAGCCCTCAAGCCCAAAGCTTTCAAGGGGACGCCAAATGTGTGTTGCTTCAGAGCTTTGTAGAAAGCAAAGTAATGCTCATCATGTCCGAAATAGATTCAGTCGTTGTCGAAAACAACAGGATCGACTTCGAATTAAGAAGCAGAAGCCAACAAATTATCCAGCGTTTCGGATCTGAAGAAGCCATTGAAAAAGCTTATGGTAAGTCATTAGATCAAATTATGAACGAACTGAAGCCTTCTATTGAAGAGCAAATAAGAGTTGAGCAACAAGAAAATAATATACTATCAGACATAACAGTTACACCTAAAGAGGTTCGGAAATTCTTTAATCGATTCCCTCAAGATAGCCTTCCCCTTTATCCTATGGAGTTTGAAATTGGTGTTATTGTAAAAGAGCCTGACGTTAGCGAGCCAGAAAAAGAGCGTATTAAAAAAGAACTTATTGCCATTCGTGAGCGTGCTATCAATGGAGAGAATTTCGAACTACTAGCCACTTTTAATTCTGAAGGCCCTTCTGCCAAAGATGGAGGAAATCTAGGGTTTGCATCAAGAGGTACTATGGACCCAGCTTATGAGGCAGGTGCACTAGCCTTAAAGCCAGGAGAAATTTCAATGCCTGTAGAATCTTCATTCGGTTTTCATTTGATCCAACTCCTTGAGAAGAGAGGTAACGAGTACCAAACAAGACATATCATTATGACTCCAAAACCAAACGAGGCTGATTTCGAAAAAGCCGCAAAGATTTTGGAAGACCTTAGAAATAAAATTTTAACCGATAGCATACGTTTTGAACAAGCTGCCCAGCTTGTGTCGGATGATGAGAGTACAAAGGTCAACGGGGGTTTCTATGCAGATCAATTTGGATCACTTCGGATACCAGCAAAATCCCTTGACCCTGAGTTATTTTTCTTGATAGATAAAATGCAAGAAGGCGACATTTCCGAACCTCAAACAGTACTAGTAGGTGAATCAAAAGTGGCTAGAATAATATACTACAAGAAAAGAATGCCTCCACATAGGGCGAATCTAACCGATGACTATGAAAAGCTAAAAGCGGCTACTACGCAAATGAAAAAATCGTTAAAGCGTGCAGAGTATTTAGAGGAGAAGATGCAAGAAGTATACCTAGAACTAGACCCCGTTTTTAACCGTTGCGGTATTATTAAGAATCAATAAGTATGAGTGATAACACATCTGATGTCGCATTAGCAGACAAATTCTTTGAAGATTTCAAAAAACTGAAAGCAGAAATATCAAAAGTAATTATAGGGCAAGACGAAGTTGTAGACCTTCTTTTGACCTCGGTATTTTGTCAAGGTCATAGTCTTCTCGTAGGCGTTCCGGGTTTGGCAAAAACCCTTTTGATTCAGACAATGTCTTCAGCCTTAGACCTAAGCTTCAAAAGAATTCAGTTTACCCCAGATTTAATGCCTTCAGACATCCTTGGAGCAGAGACTATCGATAAAGACAGAAATTTCAAATTTATAAAAGGCCCAATCTTCGCAAATATTATCCTTGCAGATGAGATCAATAGAACTCCTCCTAAGACTCAAGCTGCACTCCTCGAGTCAATGCAAGAGTATTCTGTAACTGTCGCAGGACAACACTTTGATTTAGATAGACCGTTCTTTGTATTGGCCACTCAGAACCCGATCGAACAAGAAGGAACTTATCCTTTACCTGAAGCACAACTAGACAGGTTCTTATTCAACATCACGCTTCAATACCCAACTTTCCAATCAGAGGTAGACATAGTAAAGAATACAACTTCAGATGTTCAAAACACTGTGAATCACATATTAGACGGAAAGGCTGTTATGAATTATCAGCACCTAGTCAGAAGAGTACCAATAGCTGATAACGTAATTGAATATGCAGTTGGTTTAGTGCACAAAACTAGAGTGAATAATGAAAAAGCACCTGCGGTTACTCAAGAGTATATCGAATGGGGTGCAGGACCACGTGCGTCACAAAACTTAGTGATTGCAGCCAAATGTCATGCATTAATCAATGGCAAGTATTCACCAGACATTGAAGATGTTCAAGCTGTAGCCAAACCTATTCTTCGCCATAGAATTATCAGAAACTTCAAAGCTGAAGCCGAAGGAGTAACGATTGATAAATTGATCGAAGACCTACTTTAATCGTAGTTGTAAAAACCTTTTCCAGACTTTCTACCATGATGACCAGCATCTACCTTTTGCTGCTGGATACGTGATGGCCTGAATTTAGCCTCCTGATGAAATGCATTAAACATTGACTCGGTTACAGAATAGTTCGTATCAACGCCAATTAAATCCATCAACCTAAAAGGACCCATTCTGAAACCCGAAGACTCCATCAAACGATCAATACCATTTACATCGCTCACTCCTTCTTCCAAAACCTTGAGGCCTTCAACATAGAAATGCCTTGCAACACGGTTTACAATAAAACCAGGGGCATCTGCCGCCATGACGGGTGTTTTCCCAAGTTTTCGTGCTAAATCCGCAATGGTTTCGGCAACATTGTCATCTGTCGCTACACCTGATATTACTTCTACCAGCTTCATGATATGAGCTGGGTTGAAAAAATGCATTCCTACGAATCTCTCTGGACATTTAAGTCCAGCTGCTATTCTTGTAATCGGAATGGATGAGGTATTTGAGGCCAGAATTGTGCTTTCACTATTTATCGCTTCGAGATTTGCAAATAGCGCCTTCTTAACCTCTAGGTTCTCGATAATTGCTTCAATAATGACGTCTGCCACTAGTGAGCGCTCGTCACCAGAGAAGGTAATCCGTTCTAATGACACTATCTTCTCTGCCTTAGTAACTTTGCCTCTCTCAATACCTTTGTCTAGGTTTGTCGAGATATTCGCCTCAGCCGTAACTAAAGCCTGTTCACTAAGGTCGTAGATCACCACCTCGTAACCAGCCATTGCACAAATCTGAGCAATGCCCTGACCCATGGTACCAGCACCTATTACTGCAATTTTTGAAATGTCTTCAAGTTTCATCAAAGCGAATTGAATTGTTTTAAGAACCTAAGGTCATTTTCAGTAAAGAGTCTTAAGTCCTTGATCCCGTATCTCAGCATGGTAATCCTTTCTATTCCCATTCCAAAAGCAAATCCAGAATATTCATTCGGGTCAATTCCACAGTTTATCAAAACGTTAGGATCGACCATTCCTGATCCACCAATTTCAACCCAACCTGTATACTTGCAAATGTTACAACCATCCCCATGGCATATTTGACATGAAATGTCGATTTCAGCGCTTGGTTCAGTAAAAGGAAAATAAGATGGTCTAAACCGTATTTGTGTGTCCTTAGTAAACATCTCCTTCACAAAGTGATAAAGCGTCTGCTTAAGGTCAGCAAATGAAACATCCTTATCTATATAAAGCCCTTCCATCTGATGAAACACACAATGTGCCCTAGCAGAAATTGCCTCGTTCCTGAATACTCTACCGGGTGACAATGTTCGAATTGGTGGCTTTTCGTTCTCCATCACTCTTATTTGAACACTCGATGTATGAGTTCTTAAGGCAATATCAGGGTTCTTCTCTAAGAAGAAAGTATCCTGCATCTCCCTAGCAGGGTGGTTCTCTGGGAAATTTAATGCTGTAAAATTATGCCAATCATCTTCTATTTCAGGGCCAGAAGACACATTAAAACCAATTCGTTCAAAAATTTGAATAAACCGCTGGCGTGTAGCTGTCAAAGGGTGAATTGAACCAAAATCTGATTTTACTGGAGGTAGAGTCAGGTCATCATGATCTTCCGAAGACTCATTACCAGAATTTAATTCTTCAATTAGACTTTGAAATTTATCCTGAGCTAAGTCCTTAAGTTCGTTGACCGATTGGCCAAATGCTTTCTTTTCTTCATTAGGCACATCCCTCATCTGAGCGAATAAGTCTCCAATAACATTTTTTCTGCCGATAAACCTCAACCTATACTCTTCGAGTTCATCAGCATTTGATGCTATAAAAAGTCTTATTTCATCTGCAATTTCCTTGAACCTATCTGCCATGCGGGATATTTCTTAGTATTTAAAAGACAAAAATAACAGTCCTTCATGATTAAATGGCTTGATACTGCTATTTTTAGAAATATGAAGAACATTCTTGTTACAGGTGGTGCTGGCTACATAGGTTCACACACTATAGTCAGATTACATGAAGAGGGTTACAATCCAATTATCCTTGACAATTTCTCTAATTCAGATAGATCAGTCTTAGAAGGCTTATTGCGAATAACCGGAAAAGAATTCAGTCTCTATGAAGGTGATAT
>Ga0208414_1000294_pt1 | contig 56094 bp, 60 predicted proteins | sample AntAceMetag02UKE_FD_184770 | JGI IMG/M metagenome (GOLD analysis project Ga0208414, IMG submission 184770) | Saline lake microbial communities from Ace Lake, Antarctica - Antarctic Ace Lake Metagenome 02UKE (SPAdes) (version 2) | ecosystem: Environmental > Aquatic > Non-marine Saline and... | reverse complement strand
CGTGAAGATGGAAGTCACGTTGATTGCGCCAATCGCGATGGACGAAGGTCTCCGCTTTGCGATCCGTGAAGGCGGCCGCACAGTAGGCGCCGGCGTTGTAGCGAAAATATTCGAGTAAGTTATTGATAAAGCGAGGAAACACCTATTTTTTTGGGTGTTTCCCTGTTTTTATTTGAAGTGCGGTATGAATAAAAAGCATGTAAAAAAGAAGAGATTAGCAGGTTTCGCGTTGATTTCGCTTGACAGCAGCGTCCCTCAACAACATAATCTCGCTTCTTTTTTTCGGCAACAATTAATTTTTACTTAAGCTAAAAAACAAACGAATTGAAAGACACACTTTGTCCAAAAGACACTATTTCGGAGTTGTAGATAGATGCAAAATCAGCGTATTAGAATCCGCCTCAAGGCTTTCGATCATCGCCTGATTGATCAATCTACCCAAGAAATCGTAGATACGGCACGACGCACTGGCGCGCAAGTTCGCGGACCAATCCCTCTGCCAACGAACAAAGAGCGCTTCACTATCCTGACTTCGCCACACGTCAACAAAGACGCACGTGACCAGTACGAGATTCGTACACACAAGCGCCTGCTCGACATCGTGGAGCCTACAGAGAAGACTGTAGACGCGCTGATGAAGCTAGACCTAGCAGCCGGCGTAGAAGTTCAGATCAGTTTAGGATAAATAGCAGGCACCGGCTTAGACCCGGCGGTCACTAACTAAAGCTCCTAGCACTAACCTGCTGGAGCAGCGAGGCCCCGGCCGAGCATTGCAAGACAGCGCTGCCGCACTAGTGCAAAAGCGTGAAACAAAACAGACCAGGCACCGAGAGTTCAGTCCTCCTTGCCCTTTTGTAGAAAAGTATTGGCGCACTGATATTCCTGCCACCCATTTGCGGTGGCGAACATAGTGTAACGCGTCAGCGGCCATAGAGGGTTTCAGCCCCTTGCACGATGAGGTTTACTAAAATGTCTATTGGATTAGTCGGTCGTAAGAGCGGGATGACTCGTATCTTTACCGAAGAAGGCACGTCTATCCCTGTTACAGTTGTAGAAGTACAACCTAACCGGGTTACTCAGATTAAAACTCCCGAAACCGATGGCTACACAGCTATTCAGGTCACTACTGGTTCGCGTCGCGCATCTCGCGTAACAAAGGGCATGGCTGGACACTTCGCTAAGGCGAATACCGAAGCCGGCACTGGGTTATGGGAATTCCGCGCTGAAGGCGCAGACATCGCTGATTTGACAACAGGCAGTGAGATCAAAGTAGATCTCTTCGCCGAAGGTCAGATGGTAGACGTCACTGGTACGTCGAAAGGTAAGGGTTTCCAAGGTGGCGTTAAGCGTCATAATTTCCAAATGCAGGACGCGACTCACGGCAACTCGTTGTCTCACCGCGCACCTGGCTCGATCGGACAGTGTCAAACTCCTGGTCGCGTATGGAAAGGCAAAAAGATGGCTGGTCAAATGGGTAATGAGCGTTCAACGACTCAAAGCCTCAAGATTGTGCGCGTCGACCTCGAGAATAATCTGCTTCTCATCAAGGGTGCCCTTCCGGGTGCTACTGGTTCAAATGTCGTCGTTCGACCAGCAACTAAGGCCAAGGGGTAAGCAATGGAATTAAGTCTTACATTGCCTGGCAAGAAAGCAGGCAAGGATACAGTCTCTCTTTCTGACGAGGCTTTCGGTAAAGAATACAACGAAGCGCTGGTACATCAGACTGTCGTGACTTATCTCGCAGGTGCCCGCCAGGGTACTGTGCAGCAGAAGACACGCTCTGAAGTTAGCGGTGGTGGTCGTAAGCCTTGGCGTCAAAAAGGTACTGGTCGAGCGCGAGCTGGTACTATCCGCAGCCCGATCTGGCGCAGCGGTGGTGTCACTTTTGCGGCACGTCCGCAGGATCACAGCAAAAAGCTCAACAAGAAAATGTACCGCGGTGCGATGCGCTGCATACTTTCAGAGCTTATTCGTCAGGAGCGTCTATTCGCGGTAAGCGACTTCGCAATTGACTCGCATAAGACTAAAGACCTTGTTGTTAAGCTCAAAGAATTCGAGCTCGATAACGTTCTTATTATCTCTGAGCAAGTGGAGCCAAATCTCTACCTCGCCGCGAGAAACCTTCATAAGGTAGACGTTCTAGACGTAGCCGGAATCGACCCTGTAAGCTTGGTCGGATTCGACAACGTGATCATTACAGTCGCCGCGCTTAAGAAAGTCGAGGAGATGCTGGCATGAACCAAGAGCGACTCTATCAAATTATCCTAGGTCCTCACGTCTCTGAAAAGACGACGATGATGGGCGAAGGTAACAACCAATACGCGTTCCGTATTGCGACCACGGCTACTAAGCCTGAGGTTCGTAAAGCTGTTGAGACGCTGTTCAAGGTTACTGTTACCGATCTTCAGATCCTTAACGTTAAGGGCAAAACTAAGCGTGGAGCCGGCGGTCGTATTCGTCGTCGCTCTGACTGGAAAAAAGCTTATGTTCGCCTAGAAGCAGGTCATGAAATTGACTTTGCTGACATCAGCTAAAGAGGTAGGGAATAGTCATGCCAGTTGTAAAGTGTAAACCTACTTCACCAGGTCGCCGTCACGTCGTCAAAATCGTGCACTTAGACCTGCATAAGGGCGAGCCATACGCTCCCCTCACTGCGCCTAAGTCAAAGACTGGTGGTCGCAATAATAAAGGCCGTATTACGCGTCGTCACGCGGGCGGTGGTCACAAGCAAAAATATCGCATTATAGATTTCAAGCGTAACCGTGACGGAATCCCTGCGAAAGTAGAACGCTTAGAGTATGATCCCAACCGCTCTGCGTTAATCGCTCTTCTTCTTTACGCAGACGGCGTTCGCACTTACATCATCGCCCCTAACAAGGTTCAGGCTGGTGATACGGTTGTCTCTGGTGACGATGCATCGATCAAAGTAGGAAACTGCTTACCGCTGCGCAATGTCCCTCTCGGAAGCACAGTTCATTGTGTAGAGCTAAAGCCAGGCAAGGGCGCTCAAGTAGCCCGTAGCGCAGGTACCTCTTTGCAGTTGGTTGCTCGTGATGGCGCCTATGCAACGCTTCGTCTTCGCTCAGGCGAAATGCGCAAAGTGTTGTCGGATTGCCGCGCAGTACTCGGCGAGGTGTCAAATTCGGAGCACAGCCTGCGTCAGCTCGGTAAAGCTGGTGCGAAGCGCTGGAGAGGCGTTCGCCCAACCGTTCGCGGTGTTGCGATGAACCCCGTCGATCACCCGCATGGTGGTGGTGAAGGACGCACCTCTGGTGGCCGTCACCCAGTATCGCCTTGGGGTATGCCAACTAAGGGTTACAAGACTCGATCTAATAAGCGCACTGACAGCATGATTGTCCGTCGCAGAAATTCAAGCCGTTAAGGTAGGGGTATAGCCAGTGCCACGTTCACTAAAAAAAGGTCCCTTCATTGACCTACACTTGATGAAAAAAGTGCAGATCGCAGCTGAAGCTAACGACAAGCGTCCTATTAAGACTTGGTCGCGCCGTTCGATGGTTTCTCCCGATATGATCGGTCTGACAATCGCCGTCCACAATGGTCGGCAACACGTACCTGTCTCGATTAACGAAGACATGGTTGGCCATAAATTGGGCGAATTCGCTGTCACACGTACCTTTAAAGGTCACGTGGCTGACAAGAAATCGCGCTAATCGGGGGCTGAAATGGAAGTTATCGCTAAATTAAAAGGTGCGCGCATGTCGGCTCAAAAAGCCAGGCTTGTTGCAGACCAGATTCGTGGCAAAGCAGTGGAAGAAGCGCTGTTATTGCTGACTTACAGCCCTAAGAAAGGTGCTGCGCTCATTAAGAAGGTGCTCAATTCGGCTATCGCTAACGCGGAGCATAACGAAGGTGCCGACGTGGATGAGCTGAAGGTGTCAACGATCTGCGTTGATGAAGGTGTGACGATGAAACGCATCATGCCACGAGCCAAGGGACGAGCTGATCGAATTTTGAAGCGCTCTTGCCATATAACAATCACGGTCGCTGATAGCTAGGAGTATCGGATGGGTCAGAAAGTACATCCAACTGGAATTCGTCTTGGCATAACCAAGAAACATACCTCTACATGGTATGCCGAAGGAAGGGATTACGCAGACAACCTATTAGTTGATCTTCGCGTACGAGAATTCGTTAAGAAGAAGCTGGCCGCCGCGTCTGTTTCTCGAGTCGAGATCGAGCGCCCTGCGCAAACTGCCAAGGTAACCGTTTATACGGCTCGACCTGGCATCGTAATCGGCAAGAAAGGCGAAGACGTTGAGAAACTGCGTAATACGCTCACTCAACAAATGGGCGTTCCGGTTCAGGTAAACATCGAAGAAATTCGCAAGCCTGATCTCGATGCTCAACTCGTCGCCGACGGAGTAGCCTCTCAGCTAGAGCGACGCGTTATGTTCCGCCGCGCTATGAAGCGCGCAGTTCAGAACGCCATGCGTCAAGGTGCTGAGGGAATCAAGATTCAAGTTGGAGGCCGCCTTGGCGGTGCCGAGATCGCTCGCTCTGAATGGTATCGCGAGGGGCGAGTGCCGTTGCACACATTTCGTGCCGACATCGATTACGCGACTGCTGAAGCGGCGACGACTTACGGCATCATCGGTATCAAGGTATGGATCTTCAAGGGTGAAATACTGGATTTAGACGAGGCCATCGTGCCTTCGCAAGCTAAGTCCAACTAGAGGTAAAGCGACGTGTTACAGCCAAAGCGTACAAAATTCCGCAAGATGATGAAGGGTCGCAACCGCGGTCTGTCACATCGTGGTAGCAACGTAGATTTCGGAGAGTTTGGTCTCAAAGCCATCTCGCGCGGTCGACTAACTGCCCGCCAGATTGAAGCAGCTCGTCGTGCTATGACGCGCCGTGTAAAGCGTGGCGCCAAGATCTGGATCCGTGTATTTCCAGATAAGCCTATTACTAATAAGCCTCTTGAGGTTCGTCAGGGTAAGGGTAAGGGTAACGTTGAGTACTGGGTTGCCCAGATTCAGCCGGGTCGGATCATGTTTGAGATCGAAGGCGTTGACGAAGAGCTCGCGCGCGAGGCCTTTAGCCTTGCTGCTGCTAAGCTGCCTTTCGACACGACATTCGTTAAACGGACGGTAATGTAATGAAAGCGAGCGAATTGAGAGAAAAGTCGGTCGAGGAACTGCAGGCTCAACTGCAGGGTCTCTTCAAAGACCAGTTCAACGTCCGTATGCAGAATGCAACGGGCCAATTAGGCCAAGTTCACTTAGTGGGCGGCTTAAAGCGTGATATCGCTCGTGTCAAAACGATCATCACTGAAAAACAAAAGAGTGGTTCATAGTTATGTCAACTGCAAGCAACGAGAAATCCGCTCGCACTACATCGGGCAAGGTCATTAGCAACAAGATGGACAAGTCTATCGTTGTGCTGATTGAGCGTAAGGTGACTCACCCTGTTTACGGCAAGATTATCAAGCGATCTACAAAGATCCACGCACACGATGAGAAAAACGAGTGCATGCCTGGTGATTCGGTGACTATTCAGGAAGTTAGACCTCTTTCTAAGACTAAGTCTTGGGCATTGGTCTCGATAGACGAGCGCGCAACACAAGTTTAGGTCGGGATTTCCCGCCGCGGTTTAACAAGAATTTAGGTAAAGAATCGTTGCCCGCTGTAGCAGGTAACTGATGGAGCGAATCGATGATTCAAGTGCAGTCATACTTAGAAGTCGCAGATAACAGCGGCGCTCGACGAGTTATGTGTATCAAGGTGTTGGGCGGTTCTCATCGCCGTTACGCACGCATCGGCGACGTCATTAAAGTCACCGTTAAGGAAGCGATTCCACGCGGTAAAGTTAAGAAGGGTCAGGTTTTGACTGCGCTAGTAGTTCGCACTAAGAGCGGTGTTCGTCGTCAAGACGGTTCACTGATCAAGTTCGACGACAATGCGGCGATCCTGCTCAACGCAAACAACGCACCGATTGGTACGCGTGTATTCGGCCCGGTAACTCGTGAGCTGCGTACAGAAAAATTCATGCGAATTATTTCACTAGCGCCAGAAGTACTTTAAGCGCTAGGTAAGAAGAGACAGAGGCAAACATGCGTAAACTGAAACGTGATGACGAAGTGATTGTAATCACTGGTAAAGACAAGGGTAAGCGCGGAAGCATTTCGCGGCTTGTCGGTAGTGATCGAGTTATCGTCGCTGGCGTCAATATGGTTAAACGCCACACCAAGCCTAACCCTAATGCGGGCCAGGCTGGAGGCATTATCGAAAAAGAAGCGTCGCTACATATTTCGAACGTAGCGATATTCAATCCTGAGACTAGCAAAGCAGACCGCGTTGCTATTCAGGTGGCTGAAGACGGCGCGAAGAAGCGTGTGTTCAAGTCAAACGGTTCAGATTTAGACTAATTATCGGTAGGTTGCCAAGCATGGCTCAGTTCAGAGAATTATATAAGCAGCAAGCAATTCCGGCTCTTCAAGAGCAGTTCGGTTTCGCTAATCCAATGCGCGTGCCTAAGATCACGAAAGTGGTGTTAAACATGGGTCTGGGTGAAGCCGTAACGGATAAAAAGGTACTCGAGAGTGCCGCCGAGGACTTGACTAAGATTTCTGGTCAAAAAGTCGTCGTCACTAAAGCACGCAAGTCTATCGCTGGATTCAAAATCCGTGAAGGCTGGCCTGTTGGTCTCAAGGTTACGTTGCGCGGTAAGCGTATGTACGAATTCCTTGAGCGCTTAGTCGACATTGCTATCCCGCGTATTCGTGACTTCCGTGGCCTAAGCCCGAAAGCGTTCGATGGCCGTGGCAATTTCGCGATGGGTGTGACTGAGCAGATCATTTTCCCAGAAATTGACTATGACAAGATCGACGCTTTGCGCGGTCTCGACATTACGATTACAACGACAGCGCAAAATGACGACGAAGGTCGTGCGCTACTGGCAGCAATGCGTTTCCCATTCCGTGTAATGGTTACTGCCGAAGCTAAGGAGTCTTAAGATGGCCAAAACCTCAATGATCGCGCGGGAAACTAAGCGTACAAAGATGGTTGCGAAGTTCGCTGCCAAGCGTGCAGAGCTGAAGGCTATCTTGAATGACGCCGACGCTAGCGACGAAGCGAAGTGGGACGCACAGGTGAAGTTTCAAAAGCTTCCACGTGATTCAAGCCCGATTCGTCAGCGTCTCCGTTGTCAAATCACCGGACGTCCTCACGGCGTCTACCGTAAATTTGGTCTATGCCGTCACAAGCTTCGCGAGGCAGCGATGCGTGGTGACGTGCCTGGACTAACTAAGGCTAGCTGGTAAGCGGGAGAAGTATTATGAGCATGTCAGATCCGATTGCGGACTTCTTAACTCGCATACGTAACGCACAGATGGCTAAGCTGCCAACTGTCGCCTGCCCAGCGTCTAAGATGAAACAAGCCCTCAGCCAAGTGCTGCAGGACGAAGGCTATATCGCTGGTTTTGGCGTGACAGATGTTGAGGGCAAGCCCCAACTGACTGTTGACCTGAAATACTATGCAGGTAAGCCGGTTATTGAAGAGATCAAGCGCGTTAGCCGTCCAGGTTTACGCAACTATAAGGGCAGCGAGAAGTTGCCTACGAATCGAGCTGGACTTGGCGTAGCGATTGTTTCTACGAACAAGGGCTTGATGACAGACAAGCAAGCGCGCGCTGCCGGCCTAGGTGGCGAGGTACTCTGCACCGTCTTCTAAGAAAGATTGGTGCTCCGTGTAGAGCTGAGTTTTTTAAGCAGAGCATAAATATGTCTAGAGTAGCGAAGAACCCGATCGAATTACCGAAGGGTGTAGAAACAACACTGACCGATTCAACTGTGTCGGTTAAGGGCGGCAAGGGAAACCTGCTGCTAGAATTGCATCGTCTTGTTGGCGTGACGCAGGACGGCGATGTCTTGCAAGTCGTTGCTAAGGATGCCACGCGGCAGGCGAAAGCGATGTCGGGAACATTCCGCTCGTTGGTAGCCAATATGGTTGTCGGCGTCAGCGAAGGGTTCCAGAAGAAGCTAGAGCTTCAGGGTGTTGGTTATCGTGCTAAGGCTGAGGGAAACAACGTCAATTTAACGCTTGGATTCTCGCATCCAATCAATTACGCACTTCCTGAAGGCATTACGGCTGAGACTCCTACACAGACTGAGATTATTATTTCTGGCGCGGATAAACAGCGCGTAGGTCAAGTCGCTGCTGAAATCAGAGACTTCCGTCCGCCAGAGCCTTACAAGGGCAAGGGTGTTCGCTACGCAGACGAGCGCGTATTCAGAAAAGAAGCCAAGAAGAAATAGGTCATAAGCTATGAGCGTTAAGAGAATAGCTCGTCTAAGGCGAGCAAAGAGAGCAAGGGCAAAGATCAGTGAGCTGCGCGTAAACCGTCTTTCGGTTTATCGTTCGCCACGACATATTTACGCTCAGGTTATCTCGGCAAGCGGCGACCAAATCCTGGCGTCGGCTTCGACAGTCGAGAAAGACCTCCGCGGCGGCGCTACTGGTAACGTCGACGCAGCGAGCAAGATCGGCACACTTATCGCTGAGCGCGCGAAAGCCGCTGGCGTTGAAAAAGTAGCGTTTGATCGCTCGGGCTATGCCTATCACGGTCGCGTTAAGGCATTAGCCGACGCTGCACGTGCTGGCGGACTAGATTTTTAAGGGTTTTTACTATGGCGTACAAAGACGATTCCAATAAGAACGAAGAGGGCATGCAAGAGAAGCTCATCCAAGTTAACCGCGTATCAAAAGTGGTTAAGGGCGGACGCATCTTCAGCTTTACTGCTCTAACAGCGGTCGGTGACGGCAACGGTCGAGTAGGTTTCGGTCGCGGCAAGGCACGCGAAGTACCTTTGGCCATCCAGAAGGCGATGGAATCGGCGCGTCGTAATATGATCGCGGTCGACCTAGACGGCACTACACTGCAGTACGCAGTTAAGGCTCGTCATGGCGCCTCAAAGATTTACATGCAGCCTGCCTCAGAGGGCACCGGTGTTATCGCCGGTGGCGCGATGCGCTCAATCCTCGAACTCGCCGGCGTACAAAACGTCTTGGCGAAGTGTTATGGCTCTACCAACCCGGTAAACGTAGTGCGTGCGACCTTCAATGGCCTGCGCGACATGCAGTCTCCGGATGACATCGCGGCGAAGCGCGGCAAATCAGTCGAAGAATTAGTAGGTTAGAAAAATGGCGAAGAAGACAGTCACAGTCAAACTCGTGCGCAGTCCGATCGGCGCCCTTCCCAAGCACAAGTTGTGCCTGCAGGGTCTAGGTCTGCGACGTATGCATCAGTCTGTTGAGGTGGAGGATACTCCTGCCGTACGCGGAATGATTAACAAGATTAGCTATATGCTGACCGTAGTCTAAGGGGTTCGACATGCATCTTAATACACTAAGCCCAGCGCCAGGCAGTACCAAAGCAGCGAAGCGCGTTGGCCGCGGTATCGGTAGTGGCTCAGGTAAAACATCGGGCTCAGGTCACAAGGGTCAGAAGTCGCGTAGCGGCGGAACAGTGCGACCAGGTTTCGAAGGCGGTCAAATGCCTTTGCAGATGCGTCTCCCTAAGTACGGCTTCAGCTCACGCGTTGGACGCAGTATGGCCGAGATTCGTACGTCTGAGCTAAACAAGCTTGAAGGTGACGTAATCGACCTAGAGGTTTTACGTAAGGCAAACCTAATCACGGCGAACATCAAGCGTGCGAAGGTAATGCTTTCTGGTGATGTGACCAAAGCGGTAACGCTTAAGGGCATCGGCGCATCAAAGGGTGCACGCGCTGCGATAGAAGCCGCGGGTGGCAAGATAATCGACGAAGAAGTCATGCCTAAGCTTAAGAAGCTTCCTAAGAAAGCGCCAAAGACTGAACAGGCAGCTGACGCGTAAGCAGCAGCTAAGCAAAGCCTCGGGTTTCATAAAGAGTTAAAAAGATTAGATGGCAAACAAACCGAACATAAACCCAGAGAACATCGGCGCTGGCCTTGGCGAGCTGAAGTCACGCTTACTGTTTCTCTTGTTTGCCATTTTTGTCTACCGCATAGGGACTCATATTCCTGTGCCAGGCATAGACCCTTTGCAGCTTGCTGCTTTTTTCGCGCAGCAGGAAGGCACGTTCACCGACATGATTAATATGTTTGGTGGCGGTGCGTTAGAGCGCATGAGTATCGTTGCGCTCGGCATCATGCCTTATATTTCGGCGAGCATCATTATGCAGTTATTGACTGCAGTGAGCCCGCACCTAGACCAACTCAAAAAGGAAGGTGAGTCTGGTCGCCGCAAGATTTCGCAGTACACGCGTTACGGTGCACTCGCTCTTGCTACTATTCAGGGTACAGGGATGGCAGTAGGCCTTCTTGCACCAATGGCGTATAATCCCGGCCCCGCGTTTACGCTGACGGCAGTGGTATCGCTTGTAACCGGCGCTATGTTCATGATGTGGCTCGGCGAACAGATTACTGAGAAGGGTATCGGTAACGGTATCTCGATGTTGATATTTGCGGGCATTGTAGCTGGGTTTCCTGCCGCGATCGGCACGTCGCTCCAGCAGGCGTACGAGGGACAGATAAACGGCGTCTTGCTGATGGTCGTCGGACTCATTGCTATCGGTGTGATCGCCATAATCGTGTATGTCGAGCGCGCACAGCGACGAATCACGGTGAATTACGCCAAACGGCAGCAGGGCCGCAAAATGTATCAGGCTCAGGCGAGCCACCTGCCATTGAAAATAAATATGGCGGGCGTTATTCCAGCGATTTTCGCAAGTAGCATATTATTGTTCCCTGCGTCGATTGCGCAGTGGTTTGGTCAGGCGGATGGGTCAGAATGGCTTGCCGAATTAGCGTTCTTAATAGGACCTGGTCAGCCACTTTATATAATTATTTTTAGTGCCATGATCATCTTCTTTTGTTTCTTCTACACAGCGCTCGTGTTCAACCCGCGTGACGTAGCTGAAAATCTGAAGAGGTCGGGTGCTTTTATTCCAGGTATTCGCCCAGGCGAACAGACTGCGAAATACATCGACGGCGTGATTACTCGCCTCACGATGTTCGGCGCTATTTACATCACACTGGTGTGTCTATTGCCAAATTTCATGCAGATGTTTGCTAACGTGCCTTTCAATTTGGGTGGCACAGCGCTTCTGATCTCCGTGGTTGTAACCATGGACTTCTGGTCGCAAGTTCAGTCGCACTTGATGTCGCATCAGTACGATTCGTTAATGAAAAAGTCGAAACTGGGCAACTACGGCCGCAGCGGAGTTTAAGATTGTTTCGCCGCGCTCAGCGCAGCGAGAGAGGATAACGGAGACAACCATGAAAGTAAGAGCGTCTGTAAAAAAGATCTGCCGTAACTGTAAGGTAATCAAGCGTAATGGTGCCGTTCGCGTCATCTGTAGCTCAGAGCCGCGACACAAGCAGCGTCAGGGCTAACACTAATTGCAAAAGCTACGGCCCTCGGGCTTTAGCGAGTAAACAGAGAGAACGGAGTTAATATGGCACGTATTGCCGGTGTAAACATTCCAGATAACAAGCATATCGTGATTTCGCTGCGCTATGTTTATGGTATTGGACCAACGACTGCTAGCGCTATCTGCGACAAAACTGGTATCGCCCCAAACTCTAAGACTGGCGAATTGAGCCCTGAAGAGCTCGATACGCTGCGTAACGAGATTGGCAACCTCACGGTTGAAGGTGATCTTCGTCGTGAAGTGTCGATGAATATTAAGCGTCTAATGGACCTTGGTTGTAACCGTGGTATTCGCCACCGTCGTTCGCTGCCAGTTCGTGGTCAGCGCACAAAAACGAATGCTCGCACCCGTAAGGGCCCACGCAAGCCAATACGTAAGTAAACAGTAAGACGGAATTATTATGGCCAAGCCAGCAGCTAAATCGACAAAGAAAAAAGCACGTAATCCTGTCGTAGACGGAATTGCATTTATTCACGCCTCGTTCAATAACACGATCATAACGATCGCCGACCGCCAAGGTAATGCGCTTAGCTGGGCAACTGCCGGTGGATCTGGATTCCGTGGTTCGAGGAAGAGCACGCCTTTCGCTGCTCAGGTCGCTGCAGAGCGAGCTGGTAAAGCTGCGATAGAGTTATATGGCCTCAAGAGCCTAGACGTGAAGGTCAACGGACCTGGCCCTGGACGAGAGTCTGCGGTTCGCGCGCTAAACAACTGTGGTTTGAAGGTTGGCAACATCACTGATGTTACTCCTATTCCACACAATGGATGCAGGCCGCCTAAAAAGCGTCGAGTGTAATACGAACACAATCAGAAGCTCTTCTGAAACAAAGAGCACAGGAGACCGAATATGGCCCGTTATTTAGGCCCGAAGTTAAAGCTTTCACGTCGCGAAGGAACAGATTTGTTCCTCAAGAGTGGCGTTCGTCCTTTAGATAGCAAGTGTAAAGCGGAGACCATCCCTGGTCAGCACGGCGCGCGTCGCGGTCGTCTGTCAGACTACGGTGTTCAGCTGCGCGAGAAGCAGAAAGTACGTCGTACTTACGGCGTTCTTGAGAAGCAGTTCCGTGGCTATTACAAGGAAGCCGCTCGTCTCAAAGGCGCAACTGGTGAAAACCTCCTGCAGTTGCTCGAGTGTCGACTAGATAACGTCGTTTATCGCATGGGCTTCGGCTGCACGCGTGCGGAATCACGTCAACTGGTTGCTCACAAATCGATCACTGTTAATGGCGTTGTTGTAAACATCGCTTCTTATCAGGTGAGCGAGGGTGACACTATAGCAATCCGTGCGAAGGCTAAAGCGCAGCTGCGTATTAAGTCGGCATTGGATCTCGCTGCACAGCGCACAGCAATCGATTGGGTCAGCGTCGACACGTCAAAGCTCGAGGGTACATTCTCTCGCAAGCCAGAGCGCGAAGACCTCTCTGCAGAGATCAACGAGTCTCTAATCGTCGAGCTTTACTCGAAGTAGTGAGCTAATCACACAGAAGGTGGATGACATGCAAATTTCTCTTTCAGATTTTTTGACGCCACAGCATATTCAGATCGATGAAGTGGACAAGTGCCGCTCAAAGGTTGTCCTGGAGCCGCTAGAGCGCGGATTCGGCCATACCCTTGGCAATGCGCTTCGCCGCATTCTGCTTTCTTCTATGCCCGGTAGTGCGGTTGAAGAAGTTGAGATCGATGGCGTAGTACACGAATACAGCACAATCGAGGGCGTCCGCGAAGACGTTATCGAAATTCTTCTTAACCTTAAGGGCATTGCAGTAGTGCTCAACGAGAAAGACGAAGTCGTTGTTACAATCAACAAAAAGGGCACGGGTATTGTTACCGCGGGCGACATCGTTTCAGATGGCAGCGTCGAGATTATCAATCCTGACCATGTGATTGCGAACCTCAATAAAAATGGCGAGCTAAACATGCGCCTCACGATCCGTAAGGGCCGTGGTTATTCGCCTGCAGACAGTCGCAGCAGCGAAGACGATGAGACGCGAGCGGTTGGCAAGCTTCTGCTAGATGCCTCTTACAGCCCGGTACTACGAGTGTCTTACTCAGTAGAAGCTGCGCGTGTTGAGCAGCGTACTGACTTAGATAAGCTCGTGATAGATCTAGAGACCAACGGCACAATCGATCCTGAAGAGGCGATCCGTCGTGCGGCTACAATACTGCAGCATCAGCTTGCCGTGTTCGTCGACCTGCATAGCGAAATCGTGCCTGAAGCGACGAAGGCCGAAGACGAGATCGATCCTATCTTGCTTCGTCCTGTCGATGATCTTGAGCTGACCGTTCGCTCTGCGAATTGCCTCAAGGCCGAAGATATCTACTACATCGGTGATCTGATTCAGCGCACCGAAGTAGAGCTGCTGAAGACTCCTAATCTCGGTAAGAAGTCGCTCACAGAAATCAAAGATGTGTTGGCTACTCGTGGACTCTCATTGGGTTTACGTCTAGAAAACTGGCCTCCATCGAGCCTCAAGTCCGACGATCGCGCTGCTTAAGCAGTCCGTCTGAATAAGTATATATAAGGTAATGAGTTATGCGTCATAGACAAAGCGGTCGCCAGCTAAATCGTAACAGTTCGCACCGTCAAGCCATGTTTCGTAACATGGCAATTTCACTCGTCGAGCACGAGCTGATTAAGACAACGTTGATTAAAGCGAAGGAATTGCGTTCGGTCGCAGAGCCTTTGATCACGCTAGCCAAGGAAGATAGCGTAGCGAACCGTCGCTTAGCCTTCAACCGCACACGCGACAAAGCGACAGTGGGCAAATTGTTCACTGAGCTGGGTCCACGCTACAAAGAGCGTCCGGGTGGTTACATCCGCATTCTTAAATGTGGCCTGCGTGCTGGCGACAAAGCGCCTATGGCTTATGTCGAACTAGTTGGCCGTCCAGCTGGCGTCGACGCGGCTGAAAGCAAAGACGACTAAACGCTCTATTGCAGAGTTTAGTGGTAGGCGAAAGAGCCGAGTCTTCACTCGGCTTTTTTGTATCTGGCGTATCAGCCCCTCATCAATCATTGAATCATGTTGCGCATTAGTTATAAGCTCAACGGCTCCACCGATTATTAACTGTATCGTCTTATCCGCACGAGGCTCCCATGACCAATTCTTTTCATCCTCCCTTAAGAACACTCATGGGCCCTGGACCCTCTGACGTCAATCCGCGTATTTTAGAGGCTCTATCTCGACCGACCATAGGCCATCTCGACCCCGCTTTTATTCAAATGATGGACGAGGTTAAAGCGCTGCTGCAATACGCTTTTCAGACAGAAAATGAGCTTACTCTGCCGGTTTCGGCACCCGGATCGGCGGGTATGGAAACTGCGTTCGCCAATTTGTTAGAGCGCGGTGACAAAGCAATAGTCTGTCAGAACGGCGTGTTTGGCGGGCGTATGAAGGAGAACGTAGAACGCTGCGGTGCGGTAGCTGTGATGGTTCAAGACGACTGGGGCTGTGCGGTCGATCTAAATAAGGTCGAAGACGCATTAAAAGCTAATCCCGATTCGAAGCTGCTGGCTTTTGTTCATGCAGAAACATCAACAGGCGTTAGATCCGATGCCAAGGCACTGTGCGCACTTGCCCATCGTTACGATTGTCTTGTGATAGTCGATGCGGTGACCTCCCTTGCGGGTATCGAACTCAAGGTAGACGAGTGGGGAATAGATGCTATTTACTCGGGGACTCAGAAGTGTCTTTCGTGTGTGCCGGGTTTGTCTCCCGTGTCATTTTCAGAGCGCGCTGCGAAGGTAATTCGGGAGCGTAAGACACCCGTGCAAAGTTGGTTTCTCGACCTTAATCTCGTGATGGGCTATTGGGGCGGGAGTAACAAGCGCGCTTATCATCATACTGCCCCAGTAAATTCGCTTTATGCGCTGCACGAGTCTTTGGTGATAGTGCAGGAAGAAGGTTTGGAGCAGTCATGGCAACGGCATGACAGAAACCACCGTGCTCTCGTTGGGGGTATCGAAGCGCTAGGCTTAAGCTTTGTGGTAGAGGCAGAGAATCGGCTACCGCAATTAAACCTCGTGAGATTTCCAGAGACTGTCGACGATTCAGCTGTGCGCAATGCGTTGCTCAACGACTATAGCCTAGAGATCGGGTCTGGACTTGGCGCGTTCGCAGGCAAGGTCTGGCGTATCGGACTCATGGGCTTTGCGAGTAGTCAGGCGAACGTTTACCTGTGCCTCTCGGCGCTAGGTAACGTCTTACGCCAGCAAGGCCTTGACGTTGATCCGGCTGCCGCCGTGCTTGCCGCGAAGCAGACTTACTAGCCCTCTACATTCTTTAAGTGTGCGAAAGTGGCTTTGCCGCGCGAGGATTACTCTGTGAATGACAAGCTCGAATTGCGCGACTGGATAAGCCTGCTCGCGCTCTCCGCTATTTGGGGTGCTTCGTTTTTCTTTCTGCGCGTTACCGCGCCGGTTTTTGGCCCCGTGCCGCTTATTGCTTCGCGTGTATTCTTTGGGCTTTGCTTACTACTGCCGGTGTTTCTCTATCGAGGTCTATTCGGGCAGTTGCTCGCCCACTGGCGCATAATCTATGTGGTGAGCCTCACGAATATGAGTCTACCTTTTTGCCTCTTAGCCTACGCTTCACTCGAACTGAATGCGGGCATCACGTCAATATTGAATGCCACGGTTCCTTTTTTCGCTGCACTCATTGCGTTTAGTTTTTGGAAGGTAAGGCTGACACAGGTCGCGCTTATCGGCATGGCGATTGGCTTCGGGGGCGTTGTGCTTATTGTGTTCGACCCTGAGGCAATCGAGTCCGGTGCTCAGGCGCTTTTATCGATCGGAGCCGGCCTGTGCGCATCATTACTCTATGGTACGGCGAGCAATTTGGCTCAGCATCGACTACAGGGAGTGAGTGGATTAACCGTGACCGTGGGGAGTCTTGCTTTCGCCACGTTGACGCTGGCACCGCTGGCATGGTGGCAATGGCCAGAGGCCGCGCCTAGCAGGTCGATGTGGCTGAGTGTAGTTGCGTTAGGTTCGCTCTGCACAGGCGTTGCCTACCTCATATTCTATAAGCTCATCGCCCGAATCGGTGCTGCGCGCGCGTTGAACACGACGTTTCTCGTTCCTGCCTTTAGCCTACTCTGGTCGAGTGTTTTTCTTGGTGAGCCGATCACTCTCTTTATGCTTGGGGGCTGCTCGCTAATTCTTTTTGGTGTGGCGCTGACAACCGGTAAACTACCTGGGTTTGGGATCAGGGCGTCTCAGGCTTAGCACTGCGCGCTTGCCATAGGCCTATTGCTAACATCGGCCAGATGCCCAAATGGATCATGACATCGGCAGTGTTAAAAACATAATGCCAGTAAGGAATACCCTGAACGTCGATGAAGTCGATGACGCTACCGTATATAAGTCGGTCCAACACGTTGCTCGCGCCGCCACCAACAATCAGTCCGAAACAGAGATATTCGGCGCGGGCGAGCGCCTCGCCAAACCTAAGGTAGGCGGCAACCCCACCTAAAAGAACTGCGCTGAACACGCCGAAAACCCAGCCTTGTCCCTGCAGCCATCCAAATACGCCGCCGTGATTGCGCACGTGGGTAAAAAAGAGAAAGGGGTTTATCTCTATGCTGCTATGCAGAGGAATTGTCTCATTGACCCAGTAGCCAATCGCTTGGGACAGCGCTAAGACTGCCAGCGCGACAACCACGAAGAGGCCGAACTGGCGCGTATTTTTGTGCGTATGTTGATTCATAATCGGCAATAGTTTTCTGTAGTAAGCGTGTTTAGCCGGCGGGGTTAGAGCGCTAGGGCATGTCCATCAGCGCAAAAAAAGCACGCAAGCGATTGGCATTGGCACCCACATCACCGACCCCGACACGAGAGGTAGAGCGCGCGTTTACGACCACGCTATTGCTCTGCGTGCCGAATGTAATCACGACGTCGTCTTTAAATCGAAACCATAAAGTTGTGTCTGTCGCCTCGATGCGGCGGCTGTCGAAGTCTGCCGCGACAATCTCCCAACCTAATGTTTCCACTGCGTTTAGCGCGCGTCGATAGACATCGGCATGGCGCTCATCATACACACGAGGAATCAGATCCGGATAAGCCTCTTTAGTCAGCGCAGCGAGTTCTTCGGCAGTGACATTCTCAGCGCCGCCATAGACTACGCTATTCGATTCGGTCCCACGCAGAGGCAGAATGTCGACAAATTGCGGGGGATAGTCGGTATTCGTGGTGATGTCATGAATCATGGGGTAATTCACTCCCTCAGGCGGCCTGAAGCTCTCGGGTAGGGCATAGCCTAGTGCCGCAATTGCTGTACCTATACCTGCGTAGACGATGAGTCTTCCTCTATCTTGATGTGCCATCAACAGGGCAAATAACCCTGTTGCTATGCCAAGAGCGAGGCAACTCCAAAAGAGATAAGGAGCCGCAGTATTCGCCATGCGCAAAATACCAAGGCCGGTGCGAAAATCCCATGCTCCCACCCATATCCCCGCTGCAGAGGAGAGAGTGAAAAGTCCGAGGCTTACTCCTGCAAACAGAACGAGAAGAGCGCTTAAACGTAGCGGAATATCGAGCTTATTCGGCAGAGATGATTGTGCTATTGGACTCATACATGGCCTCCTGTAAACGATGAGTTTAGCCAACAGGCTCGTCTGCGTATTGAACAATTTTAGCGCTACCATTGGCCGCGACCTCTACAATACTATGGCAGCAATTATGCATTGTTGGAGGCTCCCAAAAGCGGTCTATCGGGCGGCCTTCAACATAACAAAGATAGGATTTTATGAGGGCGCCATGGCTAACAAGTGCAACTCGCTCGCCCGCGTGCTCAGCGGCTATCTCAGCCACTGCGGCGACTGCCCTTCGCTGTAAATCATGAAAACTCTCGGCGCCTTGCACAGCGAACAAATGCGGTTGTTCCCAGAAATGTTTGTAAGAGTCGGGCTCGCGTTCAGCCATGTCTGCGTAGAGGTTTCCCTCCCAAGGACCGAGATAAATCTCGCGCAGCTCATCACGGAAACGAACGTCCGATACAGCGGGAAAGGCGTGTTCGGTTGTTTGCCGCGTTCGCACGCTACTGCTGCTGTAATGCGCAGCATAGTCGATTTCACGCAGGCGCTCGCCCAAGGCCCGTGCCTGACTCACGCCGAGTTCAGTTAGAATCGAATCGCTTTGGCCTTGTATGCGTTTCTCTTCGTTCCAGTTGGTTTGGCCATGGCGGATGAGATGGAGCTGCATGCGTTGATTCCTAAAATAGTGATGCGCTGGTGAGCGTTAACCGCGCGCTGAGAATGAGTGCTAGCAATGAGCGAAGCACGCTTTAGCCAAAGGGTCGCTGAGTCTACCCCGACGACCTCGTGCGATCTACCGCCTCGAGCCAGCCGGTATAGTAACGCGCGCGCCAGTCTTCGGACTGCGCTTGCTGCCATGACGAGTCGAGCTGCCAGCGCGCGGCAAGTGCATCAAGCGATTCCACAAGGCCCAGCTGTAAGCACGCCATGTAGGCGGCACCCAATGCGGTAGTTTCAACGAGTGTTGGTCGCTGAACAGTGCAGCCGAGAACGTCGGCGAGCTTCTGCATAACCCAATCATTATTTGCCATTCCACCGTCGACTCGGAGATTCTCGAGTGTGGCACCGTCGCCGCGAATTGCTTCGACGAGGTCACGGGTTTGATAACAAACTGACAGCAATCCAGCAGTCACTACCTCTTTTATGCCGGTGTCGCGGGTAAGCCCATAGAGTGCGCCGCGAGCCTCCGCGTCCCAGTAGGGTGCGCCAAGACCAGTAAACGCGGGCACCAGATAGACACTGAGTTCATCGCTAGTCTCTATCGCAAGCGCCTCGCTAGCGGCGGCGCTGTCTATTAGCTTAAGCCCGTCGCGAATCCATTGCATAGTCGCGCCGGCCATAAAAATGCTGCCTTCTACAGCGTAGGTGGCGACGCCATTAAGACGGTACGCGACTGTGCTGAGCAGCCTGTGCTCAGAGCGCACGATGTCGGCACCCGTATTCATTAACAGGAAACAGCCGGTGCCATAGGTGCTTTTGGCCATGCCCGCGTCGAAACAGCATTGACCAAATGCCGCCGCTTGCTGGTCGCCAATCATCCCTGCGATAGGAATCGCAGCGCCAAACAGCGCGGGGTCAGCCGATCCGAAGTCAGAGGCACAATCTTTGACCTGTGGGAGAAGCGAGTCAGGGATATCGAAAAGAGTGAGAAGTCTCTCATCCCATTCCTGGCTGGTAATATTGAAAAGCTGGGTTCGAGAAGCGTTGGTGGCATCGGTGCAATGACTTTTACCGCCGCTAAGACGCCAAAGCAAAAAGCTATCGATGGTGCCGAAAGCAAGTTCACCTGCTTCTGCACGAGTGCGTGCATTGGGCACGTTGTCGAGTAGCCAGCGAAGTTTGCTTGCCGAAAAATACGAATCGATCAGTAATCCAGTCGCCTCCTGCACCATCGGTTCGTGGCCCGCACGGCGAAGCTCATCGCAATACTCAGCGGTGCGTCGATCCTGCCAGACGATAGCGTTAGCGATAGGCTTTCCGGTCATCCTGTCCCACACAACCGTGGTCTCGCGTTGATTAGTTATGCCAATTCCCGCTATGTCCTGTGCGCTAATCGACGATCCGAGATTCTTACACGCGGCGTCAATGGCATCGTGACAGGACTTTAAGGTCGATTCCCATAACTCCTCTGCGTCATGCTCTACCCATCCATTACTCGGAAAGTGCTGAGCGAACTCGTGTTGGCCAATGCCGACGATTTGAAATGACGTATCGAACAGCAGTGCTCGACTTGAGGTGGTGCCTTGGTCTATTGCGAGAATGTATTTTTTCATTCCCTGATTCTACCCGAAGCAGGAGAAGGTTAAAGACTTGGATTCAAGTTTGCGTGCTGTGATCTATTGCTGCTTTTTGGCAGATACATGCCCAGAACTATTGGCTTGCTGAGTCTGCGTGGTACACTCAAAGCATCGCTTAAGGGCCTATAAATACATCTAGTTCCGACTATTGATTCCGACCGCTAGTTCTCACCACTAGTCCCGACAACAAAGATTACACAGTGACCCATACCCCGTGACCGATTCCCCCGTAGTAACCGACCTCCTTGTCATCGGCGGTGGCATCAATGGTGCCGGCGTAGCAGCCGATGCGGCAGGTCGCGGCCTTTCCGTTATGCTGATCGAAAAAGGCGATCTCGCCTCGGGCACCTCCTCATGGAGCACTAAACTTATTCACGGGGGGCTACGGTACCTCGAATTTTACGAATTCGGCCTCGTGCGCAAAGCGCTTTTAGAGCGGGAAGTGCTGACCAAGGCGGCGCCGCATATCATTCGGCCGCTTGCTTTCAATATTCCACAGCTGCCGATTTCACGTCCAGCCTGGATGCTTCGCGCAGGACTATTCCTCTACGATTTTCTCGCGAAAAGTGTGGTCTTCAAACACTCACGAGCGATTCACTTCGGTAACGACAGTCCTCTGAATGACGGTATTACGAAGGGATTCGAATATTGGGACGCGCAGGTCGACGACTCGCGGCTCGTTGTGCTCAACGCGCAGCAAGCCGCTGAGCATGGCGCTGATGTGCGTACCTATACCGAATGCGTTGCACTCGAAGAAGGGAAGGGGCATTGGATTGTTACCCTAAGAGAGGCGTCGAGTGGCATCGAACAGGTCGTTCATGCCAAGGCAGTCGTCAACGCAGCTGGCCCCTGGGTTGCGCGCCTGCTCGAAAAGCTGTTTGCCAAGAAGCCTCCGCTCGATACGCGCCTTGTTAAAGGCAGCCATATTGTTGTTCCGCGCCTTCACAACGGCGATCAGGCATTTATGCTGCAACATACTGACGGCCGAGTTATTTTCGTTATTCCTTATCTCGACGACTATTCGCTGATCGGTACAACCGAAGCGGAGTTCGATGGTGTGCTCGAGACTGTGCATATAGACGAAGACGAAATCGATTATCTAATCGAGGTTGCTAACGGTTATTTTAAGAGGCAGCTGAGCCGCGGCGATGTAGTCTCTACCTACTCAGGCGTGCGGCCGCTGATCGACGAAGAAGGAAAAGACGCAACGAAGGTGTCGCGGGATTATCATCTCGAGCCACATAAAAGCGCGGCACCGTTACTATCGATTTATGGCGGTAAAGTGACTACCTACAGGACCCTTGCCGAAGACGTGATGAAGGCGCTCGCGCCTACGTTTCCTAAGATGGGCGCGCCTTGGACGAAGCTGGCCTCACTCCCCGGTGGTAACTACTCCTCGCAGTTTGGCGGTAAAAACGTAGAACTGCAAAGCGGGCGCGATGCAAAGGCCAGTCTAGAGGATGAGGCTGCTTTGTCGGCACTGCTTTCGGCGCAAGCACCTTGGTTGCAAGTCTCGCTGCTTAAGCGATGGCTTCAAACTTATGGAACCGAGACCCAAACGCTTCTCGGTGATGCAAGCGCCGCTTCAGATCTAGGGATGCATCTAGGCGCAGACCTCTACTCACGCGAGGTCGACTATTTAATTGCCCACGAGTGGGCTCGTAATGCTGACGATATACTCTGGCGTCGGACCAAATTGGGCTATTTATTCGATGAGCGAGCGAAGACAGTGCTTGCCGATTACATCACTACCGCTCGTGCCGCTGCGGCTAAGGGAGCGGGTTAGAAAAGATGTTACGCCTCAACAATATCACTCGTCATGTCGACTCAAATAACAGTCTGCAGGACATAAGCCTCGAGCTAAAGCGAGGCGAACTCAATATACTGTTAGGTCCTACTTTGTCGGGTAAAACCTCGCTTATGCGCGTGATGGCGGGTCTCGATCAACCCGATTCGGGCGAGCTCACCTTCGACGGAGAGACGGTGATCGGTGTGCCTGTGCAGAAGCGCGAGCTTGCGATGGTCTACCAGCAGTTCATTAATTACCCCTCTTTGAGCGTGTATGAAAATATCGCGTCGCCACTGCGTGTAGCAGGTTTGGCTAAAAGCGAGATAGAGGCGCGTGTCGCACAGGCGGCGCAGCTACTCAAACTCGAGCCGTATTTAACGCGCAAACCGGCCAATTTGTCGGGCGGCCAACAGCAGCGTGTCGCGCTGGCCCGTGCCCTGGTTAAGCGCGCCTCGCTTGTCTTACTCGACGAGCCTCTCGCGAATCTCGACTACAAACTGCGCGAAGAACTTCGCGCCGAACTGCCAGTTTTGTTTGCCGAGCTCGGTGCTGTATTAGTCTATGCGACAACCGAACCCAGCGAAGCACTGGTTTTAGGTGGTAAGACTGCCTGTCTCAATCGGGGCAGGGTAGAGCAGTTTGGGCCGACGCTCGATCTCTATCGTGATCCCGACACCCTTATGGCAGCGCGCCTTTTCTCCGATCCACCGCTTAACAGTTTGGCACTCAATCATGATGATAGCGGCGGCCTGCGCTTCGCCGGTGCAGAGCAAGCACTTCCCGCTGCCGTCGCGTCCGAGCTATTGAGCGCGGTGAATCCTGCAGAGGCAGCGTCAAATCTCACTCTCGCCGTGCGCGGCCATCACCTGCGTTTAGGCTTCGACCCTTTGCCGAGCGGCGAGTCTACTGCCAGTAAACCACTGATCGAAATACGCGGTATTGTCGACGTAACCGAGATCACTGGCTCCGAAAGTTTCGTGCACTTTAGCTTTATGGGGCAGCCATGGGTTGCCTTGTTAGATGGAATACACGCTCTCGCCGGCGGTGCGGAGATAGTCCTTTATGCGCGCCCGCAAGACTGCTTTTTGTTTAATACCTTAACAGGAAAGCGCGTGCGCAAGCTCAGCGGAGGCGGATAAGGACATGGCGAGCATACACTTAAAAAATCTCGGCCATCGCTACCCCGCTGCCGGCGCAGAGTCAGACAATCCTTATGCGCTCAATCCCCTCAATCAAGTGTGGGAAGACGGTGGCGCCTACGCACTGTTGGGCCCTTCGGGCTGCGGCAAAACGACGCTGCTTAATATTATTTCTGGGCTTTTGCGGCCTAGCGAAGGCCGCGTGCTTTTCGATGGCGAAGACGTGACAGATCTCAGTACCGAGCGTCGTAATATCGCGCAGGTTTTTCAGTTTCCCGTGGTCTACGACACGCTTACCGTGGCTGAGAATCTCGCGTTTCCTTTGCGTAATCGCGGTATCGACAACACGACGATTCAGACGCGCGTAGCCGATACCCTTGCGATGCTTGGACTGGAAGCTCGGGCTAATGAGCGTGCGCGTAGCTTAAACGCAGACGACAAACAAAAAATCTCGTTGGGGCGCGGGCTCGTGCGTACCGATGTGCGCGCTATTTTATTTGACGAGCCGCTGACAGTTATCGACCCGCATCTTAAATGGCAGCTTCGTACCGAGCTTAAAAAAATTCACGAGCGCTATGGCCACACGATGATCTACGTGACACACGATCAGACCGAGGCCTTAACCTTCGCCGATAAAGTAGTGGTAATGAATGCAGGCTCTATTCTACAAGTAGGCACGCCGAAGGAATTGTTCGACAGACCTCGGCACACATTCGTCGGCACGTTCATCGGCTCCCCAGGTATGAATGTGCTGAGCTGCACATTCGATGGCACAGCGGCGATTGTCGATGGCGTGAGAATAGTGCTCAACGAGGCGACGCTCGCGGCGGCGCAGGCGCAGGGGTTGGCTTCGACTAGCGCTACACTCGAAGTAGGTATAAGGCCTGAGTCTTTGCGAGTGATTGTGGCGGATGCGAGTACTGTGGACGACACGCATTGCGTCAATGTCGAGGTGCTAGGCGTAGAAGACTTAGGCCGGCACTCGTTGGTACGTCTGCGGTTGGGAGAGCAGTTGCTGTGTGCACTGCATCCAGAGGGCGCTGCGATTCCCGAAGCGGCGGCGCTTAGACTTGATCCGGCTTGCACGTTGCTCTATGCAGATGCGTTGCTGGTCGAAGCAAATGATGTGCCTCTGTTGCCATAGAGCTGTTAGAGAGAGCTGTTAGAGAGAGCGGTTGAAAACAGCGGTTAAAGAGAGCCATTAGAGAAAGCTTGTAGAGAGAACACTGAGAGAGTGCCAATGAAAGTACAAAACAATAAAGCGTGGCTTATGGTGCTCCCGATGCTGCTGCTCGTTGCAATCAGTGCGATCATCCCGCTGATGACTGTCGTTAACTATTCGGTGCAAGATACTTTTGGTAACAACGAATTCTTCTGGGTAGGCACCGAGTGGTTTCAGGAAATCCTCGCCTCTGAGCGGTTCCACAATGCATTGCAGCGCACGCTACTATTCTCGGCGCTGATTCTCGCCATCGAAATCCCGCTAGGCATTGCCATCGCGCTAGCGATGCCGCGGCGTGGCATTTCCGTCTCGTTTTGCCTCGTACTTATGGCGCTGCCGCTGCTTATCCCGTGGAATGTTGTCGGCACTATTTGGCAAGTGTTCGGGCGTGTCGACATCGGTCTCTTAGGACACGGCTTGGCGAGTCTGGGCATCGACTACAACTATACTCAGAATACCCTCGACGCCTGGGTCACGCTAATCGTCATGGACGTATGGCATTGGACAAGCCTCGTAGTGTTGTTGTGCTACTCGGGTCTGGTGTCGATTCCCGAGGTCTATTATCAGGCCGCGCGCATCGACGGTGCGTCGCGTTGGGCGATTTTCCGGTTTATACAATTACCCAAAATTAAGCGCGTGTTGCTTATCGCCGTGCTGCTGCGTTTTATGGACTCGTTCATGATTTACACCGAGCCGTTTGTCGTGACAGGCGGTGGGCCGGGCAATTCAACTACATTCCTTTCGATAGATCTTGTGCAGATGGCTGTAGGCCAGTTCGATCTGGGTCCCGCAGCGGCGATGTCGCTAATCTATTTCTTGATCATTTTGTTATTGAGCTGGGTGTTTTATACAGTGATGACAAGCCTCGACAACGATGCAGCGGCAGAGCAGGGGAGGCACTAGTATGAGCGCTGTCGACTCAGTAGTAACGGCTTCAACTGACGCAGCGGCTGCGGGCAACGGCGTGCAAAATTCGCAGGCTAGCGAGCGCAGTTGGTTTAAGATTGCGGTTGTGTGTACTTATATACTTTTCTTGATGCTGCCAATCTATTGGCTGCTCAATATGAGTTTTAAGACCAATCAGGAGATTCTCTCGACATTCTCCCTCTGGCCGCAGGATTTCACGTTCGACAATTACGCGACTATTTTCACCGACCCCACGTGGTATAGCGGCTATATCAACTCGATGATTTATGTCGTAATGAATACAGTGATCGCGCTGTCGGTTGCGTTGCCCGCCGCGTATGCGTTTTCACGCTACAAATTTCTCGGCGATAAACACCTGTTTTTTTGGTTGCTGACTAATCGCATGTCGCCGCCCGCGGTATTCGTCCTACCTTTTTTTCAGCTCTATTCGGCCTTTGGTCTAATCGATACGCATATCGCTGTCGCATTGGCGCACTGCCTGTTTAACGTACCGCTGGCGGTGTGGATATTAGAGGGGTTTATGTCGGGTGTGCCGCGCGAAATAGACGAGACTGCGTATATTGATGGCTACTCTTTTCCGCGCTTTTTCACCAAAATATTTACGCCGCTTATTGCCTCGGGCATCGGCGTAGCCGCATTCTTCTGCTTTATGTTTAGCTGGGTAGAGCTGCTTATCGCGCGTACGCTAACTGTTACCGACGCAAAACCTATTGCTGCTGCAATGACACGTACAGTCTCGGCATCGGGACTTGATTGGGGTGTGCTCGCCGCGGCAGGGATTTTGACTATAATCCCCGGCGCGCTAGTTATCTACTTCGTAAGGCATCATATCGCTAAAGGCTTCGCACTAGGGCGTGTCTAGAATGTATATTCTAAATAAGCACGAATAGCCCTAGGTTCAAAGACATGAAAGTGGCGGTCTTCGACTGGCGCCGGTTCACCGCGCAGCTGAGACCCATAGAAATATTGAATGTCGCGATCATTCGAGTCGAGTATATTCAGCGCATCGATTGTGATGCTAAGCCTGTCGTTGAAAGCATAGCCTAGTCGCGCGTTAAGCAGCGTGCTGCCCTCGGCGTCTACGCCTCCATCGAGTTTGTAGTCGCCGAAATGGCGCAGTCGTAGGTAGCCGTGAAAGCCGTCGCCTCGCTGAAAGCCGATGCCGCCGCTCACCACATGCTCGAGTGCTCCCGGAATATCATCGATGCCGTCGATAGGCGTCTCGAATCGAGAATTAGCGTAGGCGTATTCGAGGTCAACCGACCAACTATTTCCAATCTGGTAATAGCCTGTAAGTTCTAGTCCGTGCCGCTCGCTGCCCACTCCGATGTCTTCGGTGTTACCTGCATCGCCGACGAACAAAAGCTCCGAATCGATATCGAGTTGCCATAGAACTACTGAAGCGTTCAAGCGTTCGGTTAAAAAGAGTCTAGCGCCAATCTCAGACCCAAGTGTTTTAACCAACGGGTCCGCTGAGTCTATCGCCTCCCCGCTGACAGGGTCGAGCCGGCTAATTACGCCGCGAGCATCGTTGCTATGAAAGCCTTGCCCTATGTTCGCATACAGCTCCAGCGAGTCGTCGACTGTATAGATTAAGCCAAGCGAACCGGTCACCACACCGTCGTATTTTCTGCCGCTATTCGCTGCGAGCGTCGTTGGCTCTGCAGCGGCGAGGGAGGTGACATCGAAATCGAATCGATCGTAGCGCAGGCTAGTCGTGCTGCGTAGGCTCTGCGTCCACTGCGCCTCTGACTGCCAGTAAGTCGAGACGCTCGATTGCTCCACACTATCGAATCGAATGTTGCCCAAAAACTCGCGCTCGCGCGTGCTGCGCAGGCCGACACCGTCTATATTGTCGATGCGCAGTTGTGCGCCAAAGGTATTGCTTACCTGCAACGAGCCTAGTTCAAAGGCTAGATCCTGCTCGACCTGACCGCCGAGTAGTTTTCTGTCATCGAGCTGCTGAAATTGATCGCCGCCGGGCTCGATAAAGTAGCTGAAGTTGGAGAAGAGATTCATGTCGTAGTCGATCGCATAGGCGCTCGCCCGCGCACTGCGCCGAGGGCATTGCTGACGCGCCAGCTGCTTGATAGGCTGTAGCGAGAGGATTCGCCGCCTACCGTAGTATCTATGGAGCCGAGATCGCTTATAAGTCCGGAGCGGACCGCGCGTTCTGGGATCTGGTCTGCCGAGTTCCATGTGTTGTCATAACCCATGAAGGTAATATCGAAGCCAGACTCTGCGGTGCCCCAGCTTTGCTTGAGCCACAGGTTCTTGCGATCGACATCCTCATCGATGCTGTCCCAAGCGCCGGCGTAATCCTGTTGCTCGACTCCGTAGATAAACGTGCCGCCTGCGACGTCGGTGCTGCCAGTGAGTAGGGCGCGTCGAAAGCCGAAGCCGCCTCCTCCAAGCGATAGACGAGTGTCGACCGGACGCGATGCGACATTGATGCGTGCTGAGCCAGCGCCAGCGAAGTCGCCACTCGCGGCGTCATACGAACCTTTAGTAAATTCGATACTGCCGACAAGCTCGGGAATCAGGAAATTAAGATCAGTGTATCCCTGTCCATGTCCGTGGCTGCGCATATTCACCGGCATGCCGTCTACATGGGTGGCGAAGTCAGTGCCGTGGTCGAGATTAAAACCGCGGAGGAAAAACTGGTTTGCCTTGCCGCTGCCGCTGTGTTGAGTCGCTACTAACCCAGGCACTGTTTCCAATACCTCGCCGACGCGGAGCAGAGGCCGCAGATCAAGCTCTTGCTGCGAAATTTGCCCCTGCGATGCCGAAGTGGCTGAGCCAATAAGATTAAGCTGGCGCCCGACGACCGAGACCTCTTCTATACCGCGCTCCTGAGCCTGCACAGCGCCGCAGGCAAGCCCGATCGCGACAATGAATTGGAGTCGTGGGGTTGGCCGAATACTTGCAGAATTCACCTTTGCTCTCCTTGCTCGTTGTTTCTGTTGGGCGCTCGGCGACGCGGTGTACCTTGGTAATATCGTTGAGCATTATTAAGGGAGTTTGAGGTTACCGCAAGGGAATGTGTGTGATAAATGTTTGTACCTTCTAACTTTGTGTTCGAAAACATAACGGGTTGATTTGGTGTAGCATGTTGATCAATGCGGATAGATAAGTGAATGCTCGTTATAGGCTCTAAATGGGTTTATGGTCACCATCCTGTCGAAACCAAAATACATAACGCAAAGAAGACAAAGAAGACAAACATACGCGGCAAATTTTAAAACGAGGACAAAAAATTGAACCACAACAGCTCGTTTCTCCCCTCACTCTCATCGATAACGGCAACGTCAAACAGGAGCCAAGGCATAGCCTCGGTTACCTGTCTGCTAGTTACCCTGCTGTTCGCAAGCGCCCTCGCCGCGCAGGCCTATCCGCATGCGCGCAGCGGCGGCAATTACATGCACAATTTTTACTTTCCACCCGCGCCGAGCTCTACGCCGTGGGCGCCTGATTGGTCACCCGACGGTGAGAGTATTGCGGTGGCGATGCAGGGCAGCCTGTGGCGGGTCGAACTTGCCACTGGAGTAGCGACCGAGTTGGTGTACAGCGAGGCCTATCTCTCCTCACCTGACTTCTCCCCCGATGGACGATGGCTAGTTTACACTGCAGATTACGCGCACGAGCGTATTCAGCTCGAGGTGCTCGACACACTCACCAATGAGGTCAGCATACTTACCGATGATTCGGCGATTTATACCGATCCGGTGTTCTCGCCCGACGGCAGTAAAATCGCCTATGTGTCGACTCAGCCTAATGGCTATTTCAATCTTTATGTTCGCGGGTTTGATGACGGTAACTGGCAGGGCGATGCGATTGCAGTGAGTCGCGATAACGACTTCGGTCGCAGCCGTCTCTATTTCGGTCGTTGGGACATGCATATTGCCCCTGTGTGGCTGCCCAGCGGCGAAGAGTTGCTGCTGGTGTCCAATCGCGATATACCGCTGGGGTCTGGCAATGTGCTCAGAGTTCCTGCTGTCGAGAACGGCATCGCGCAGGCGCAGACGGTGCTCTCCGAGCAATCGCTTTATCGCACACGGCCAGACGTTTCTATCGACGGCAAGCGGTTTGTCTATGCATCGACCGCAGGCAGCGCCGATCAATTTAATAATCTGTATGTGCAGCCCACAGTGGGCGGCGAGCCCTATAAACTGACTTTTTTTGAGAACGACGCGTTTCATCCGCGCTGGTCACCCGACGGCGAAACCCTCGCGTTTATTTCTAACGCGGATGGTCTCCCTCAGCTAATGCTGCTCGAGGTATACGGCGGCAAACTCACACCTATCGCAATCTCTCAGCTGCGCTTTTCTCGCCCAACGGGCGCGGTGCGTGTGCGCGTGAGTGAGGCGGACAATGCGGATGCAATGCCTAACCGTGTTCATGTCGTGGCGTCAGATGGCAAGTTCTACGCGCCGCAAGATGCCTACGCGCGCTCGGGCCACGTGGGTGAAAATGTGTTCCATAATGCGGGCGAATTCACGCTTACGCTCCCCGTAGGTGAGGCGAGCCTTTCGTTTGTTCGCGGCTTCGAGTTCGAGCCACAAACGCTAAAGATTAATGTGGTCGAAGGGGAGGTTACACGTCTCGATATAGCGCTCGAGCGCCTGGACGATATGGCAGCGAAAGGGTGGTATAGCGCGTCGACCCATGTGCATGCAAACTATGGTGGCAATCTGCACAATACGCTCGAAAATCTCATGCTGATGTCGCGCGCCGAAGACCAAGACCTCGTGTTAGAACAGGTCGCTAATAAAGACAACCGAATACTCGACTACCACTATTTTGTGCCGGGCGGTGGCGCGCATCCGGTGTCCGAACCCGATCAATTGGTCATTGTCGGACAGGAATATCGACCGCCATTCTACGGCCACGTGTTTATGTTTGGCATGCGCGAACATCTTATTTCGCCCTTCGTCACCGGTTACGAGGGTACAGGTATCGAGAGCCTGTATCCAAGTAACACCGACATGTTGCTCAAGGCAAAAGCCCAAGGCGCCGTAACCGGTTATGTGCACCCTTTCCTTGGCGAGAGCGATCCATTGCTCGGCAACTTAGGCGGCGGTAAGGGTTTTATCGTCGATGCAGCGCTCGGCGCGACCGATGCGTTGGAATGGTCAGACTCGAGCACCGCAGGCTTTCACCCGCTCTATGCGGTGTGGAATAACGATCTGCGTATCGCAGCGACCGGCGGAGAAGACTCGATCTCGTCTCTGCAGCGTAGCAAGCTGCTAGGCTCTTTTAGAACCTATGTCTACACCGGCAATGCGGGTCTCGATCTGGACGCGTGGTTCGAAGGCATGAAGGCGGGGCGAGCGTTCGTCAGCTCAGGGCCTCTGCTTGAGGCAGCTTTCGACGGCGCGCTACCAGGCGACTCGGTTTCGCTCCCCGCCGGCGGCAAGCGTGTATCGCTCAGCGTGCGTCTGCGCTCTATCACCGCACTCGCAAGCCTTGAACTGGTGTGTAACGGAGAAGAGCTCGAGTCTTTCCCCATTCGCCGCAGCGGCAAATCCCTCGACGTGGAGTTTGAGTTCGATGTGATACGCAGCGGTTGGTGTCACGTTCGCACCGAAGGCGAGCCAGCTAACCGCGCGCCGCTGGATGTCGATTACGCGCAGGCCTTTACTAACCCTGTCTGGTTCGAAGTTGAGGGCTCAGCTCTCAGAAATCCCGGCTCGGCGCAATACGCACTCGACTGGATCGACAAACTAGAGAATCTCGCAGACGCGTGGCCGGGCTGGCGATCGGAGCGCGAGCGCGCGCATGTTTTTGATCAGTTCGAACAGGCGCGTGAGGTTTATCGAGCAGGGCTCTAGATAGTAATTGCTAGGCAATCGGTGCAGCGTTTGTGGCGGCTTTTCTATAACCCAGCAGCCCGATACCTAAAGTCGCCATCGCTATCGCCACAACCGCATTTAAGTAATTGAAGAAGGCGTACGGCAGATAGTCGAGCACGGGCACACCAAGCGTGGCCGTATAGAAAGCGCCGGCTGTAGTCCAGGGAATAAGACCCGTGGTCATCGTGGAGCCTTCCTCAACCGTACGCGAGAGTATCGCGGGGTCTAGCCCAACGCTTTCGTATTTCGATTTAAATAGCTGGCAGTTGAGGATAATCGAAATATACGCCTCGCCCATCGCTAAATTGCCGACAAACCCAGAGGCAATGGTCGTGGCGATGAGAGCGCCGATATGGCGAAGCCGCAGCAGGAGGCCGGCGAGTATTACATCGAGAAACCTTGCCCCATGAAGAAGACCGCCGAGCGCAAGTGCGAAAAGCGCAAGTAACAGTGTCCAACTCATGCTCGCGATGCCGCCGCGTCCTAGCAGGCTGTCTAGGTTCTCGATGCCGGTGGTACCGGGTGTGTTTTCCCAAAGTGCGTTTAGCGCAGCGACTGCATCAGTGCCCTGATACACAACGGCAATCAGCGTGGCGAGTAGAACGCTCGCCGACATCGTCACCTCGGCGCTTATCCGGCGCGCGCTCAAAACGGCGAGTGTGATGAGGGGCAGCAAAGTGATTAGCGGTTGCAGGGAATAATTCGCTGCGAGTGCTGCGCGAAGCGTATCGATCTCGGCCGTTACTGGCGCCGATGCTTGGTAGCTGAAACCAATAAAAAGGAACAGCACGAGAGCGATCAAGAACGCCGGTACCGTGGTGAATAGCATCGAATAGATGTGACGATAGAGATCGGTGCCCGCGCTCATTGCAGCGAGGTTGGTTGTGTCCGAGATTGGCGAGAGTTTGTCGCCGAACGTAGCGCCGCACACAACCATGCCGGCAACGATGGGCAGGGGGATGCCGAGCGCCTCACCAAGGCCGATAAAAACTACGCCGAGTGTGCCAACAGTGCCCCATGACGTGCCTGTCGCGACTGACATTAAGGCGCAGAGAATCATGCCAATGGCGAGAAATAGCGCTGGCGAGAGCCAGGCGAGGCCGTAGTACATGAGCGTCGCGATTGTGCCTGCCTGCATGAAGCTCGCGATCACCATGCCAATTAGAACGAAAATGTAGATTGCGGGGAGCGCGCGCGAAATGGCGCCGCTCATCATCTCTCTTAACTCTTCGTAGTGGTAGCCTAGCGAGACTGCATGGAGGCAGGTCCACACAATGCACAGAAACATGAGCGCATGTAGGCTAATACCGAAGCCGATGAGGCCGCCCGCGATTGCTGCGATAACGCCTGTAAAACAGATCAAGGCTTGCGTTAGGCTTGGAAGTCGCCCACTGGGCGGAGTCTGATCAAGCGCTGTCACTGCCGTGCGCTCGGGATCGGTGGCGCCCGCAGCTAAACGCCGATTTTCTTCAGATTTTATTGTCATTCCATCATCCTATAAACAATTGGGCAGAGAGTAAAATTTTGCTAAGCTCAGACACAGAAACTAACCGTTAGCCTTGATGCGCCGAGAAGCCATAGAAGGCGCACATAAACGCGCAACACAAGCAGTATGGAGGGACCGTTGGACTTATCTTGGATGGCTTGGACACAGCCAACTGCCGTGTTTTTTCTCACTATTGCGAGCCTTCTAACGCTGATGACTCTCTGGGAGTTCATCTCGCCGGGCGGCGCGCCGAGAACGGGTGTGCTGCGCTTTGAGACAACGCGTGGCGATCGCCTCTTCGTGTCGCTATTGGGCGCGGCGTTTATCTGCTTAGGCTGGCTCGCTTTTGCCACAGCCTCGCTGTGGGTCGGCCTTGGTGTTTGCCTCGTCTTCTCATTGCTGGTTTTTTTATTCGTTTAGTTTATTGGTTTAGTTAATAGCCAATTAGCTCGTCGTCTCACTGGTTTTTGATTCAAATTTATTTTGGCAATGCTAACTGCCGATAGTTTTTTGTCACTCGCAAGATTAATAAAAAAAGGACATCTCATGCCCCTCTCACTTTTCCCTATGCCTCTCACCGGCTCTCTCGAATCCCCGCAGCGTCGCGGCGCTTATCGGCCTTTCGGAACCGTCCGTTTTTTAGGCGCTTATCAGGGGCTTTTAGCCGGCGCGGCGGCGCTGTTTTTAGCGCCTGCGCTCCTGGCAGATACTGAAGACGCTCAGCGTTGGTTACCAGAATTTCAACCCTCGACGCTGACTCAGACTCAACAGCTCGACGAGATGCAGTGGTTTATCGATGCCGCGCGGCCTTTTGCGGGCATGGAAATTAAAGTGGTTTCTGAGACGATCACCACACACGAATACGAGGCTCAGACCCTCGCGAAAGCATTTTCCGAAATTACGGGCATTCAAGTCACACACGACCTCATCGGCGAAGGTGATGTGGTCGAAAAGCTGCAAACCCAGATGCAGTCTGGCGAGAATATTTACGACGCCTACGTGAACGACTCGGATCTCATTGGCACGCATTTTCGCTACCAGCAGGTACGCAATTTAAGTGACTGGATGCAAAACGAAGGCAGCGCCGTTACCTCGCCGACCCTCGATCTTGAAGACTTTATCGGCATTTCTTTCACCACAGGCCCCGACGGCAAAATCTATCAGCTGCCGGATCAGCAATTTGCCAATTTGTACTGGTTTCGCTACGACTGGTTTACCGATCCTGCTATTAAGGCCCAGTTTCAAGCCAAATACGGCTACGAACTGGGCGTGCCGGTGAACTGGTCTGCCTACGAAGATATCGCAGAGTTTTTCACCAACGACGTGCGCGAGATCGACGGGCAGCGCGTGTACGGGCACATGGACTACGGCAAGAAAGATCCGTCGCTAGGCTGGCGTTTTACCGACGCCTGGCTGTCGATGGCAGGGGCAGGGGATAAAGGTATTCCCAATGGTCTTCCGGTTGACGAGTGGGGTATTCGAGTCGAGGGCTGCAGGCCTGTGGGGTCAACAGTCGAGCGCGGTGGCGCGACCGACGGCCCTGCAGCGGTTTACTCGCTTACCAAATACGTTGATTGGTTAAAGGCTTACGCACCACCCGAGGCAGCAGGCATGGTGTTTAGCGAGGCGGGTCCTGTTCCCGCGCAGGGCGCGATCGCGCAGCAGATATTTTGGTACACAACCTTCACTGCCGACATGGTGAAGCCCGGGTTGCCAGTGATGAACGACGATGGAACGCCCAAGTGGCGCATGGCACCTTCGCCGCGAGGCGCATACTGGGAAGATGGGCAGAAGCTTGGCTATCAAGACACGGGCGCTTGGACGCTAATGAAATCGACGCCAGAGGATCGCGCAAAGGCAGCTTGGCTTTACGCGCAGTTCGTCACCTCAAAAACTGTGTCGCTCAAGAAAAGTCATGTGGGCCTCACGATTATCCGCGACTCGGACATTCGCCACGAAAGTTTTACCGAGCGCGCCGCAGAGCTCGGTGGTCTCGTTGAGTTTTACCGCTCGCCCGCGCGCGTGCAATGGACGCCAACAGGAACCAACGTCCCCGACTATCCGCGCTTAGCACAGCTTTGGTGGCAGAATATCGGCGACGCCTCGTCAGGCGCCAAGACGCCGCAGGAGGCGATGACCGCACTCGCTGTTGCTCAAGAGCGGTTGATGCAACGCCTTCAGCGCGCCAACGTGTTGGGCGAATGCGGCCCGCTTCTTAACGAGCCGCAGAGTCGCGACTATTGGCTAAGCCAGCCTGGTGCGCCAAAGGAAAAACTCGATAACGAGAAGTCGGCACCGGTAACAATCGACTACGACGAGCTGGTTAAGAGCTGGCAATAGCTTAATGTTAAAGGTCGCCTTGGGGCGGCCTTTTCCGTTTTCAGGGTACTGCCATTGTTCACGGTTTGAGAGGAAAAGTAGATTTTCGTAATCGGTAAAAGGATATAGATATGCGTGATGAAAAAGGGATCGGAATGCCTATCCCTAACCCTAAAGCGCGACGCAAAGGATCAGCCCTACGCGCAATTGCGACTCTAGGTGCAGGATTTTTAGTTGTCGCTGCGAGCCTCAGCCTAGAAGCAGCGCCACCGGCAACGATCACCGGTCCGATCCCTGCGGAGGCGGCTGGCAGTGGCAGCCGTAACGCCATTCACAGCGCCTCGGCGATTGAACTCGCGGCCCACGGCTATGTCGAAGAAGAGTTTTTCATCGAAGGTACTGCGAATAATTACCGAGCAGATGCGCAGAACCCGATGGCAGACGCGGTTATCGAAAGCGCGGGACATCGGTACAAAACACGTCTCGTCGTTCGAAGGCCTCAGGCAGAGGATTTTAATGGTGTAGTCGTTATCGAATGGATGAACGTGACCGGCGGCGTTGATAAAGACATCGACTGGTGGCAATCGGGTGAGCATCTTGTCGCTAATGGTTACGCCTATGTATTCGTTTCCGCGCAGCAAATGGGTATCGACAATATTACAGCCTGGAGTCCCGAGCGCTACGCTGGATTAGACGCGAACCACGACGGCATGGTGTCGGGAGATGCAAGTTCCTACGATATTTTCTCGGCAGTTGCTCAGTCGATTACCCGCGCAGGACAGGAAGCGAGAGCTGGGGCAATCGATATTCTTGCGGGCCTTCAAGCACGTCAAATACTCGCCACCGGCCACTCTCAATCTGCGAGCCGGCTAGCGAATTACCTCAATGGCATTCATACGCTCGACCCTGTTTTTGACGGTTTCATCGTGCACGGCGGCGGCGGGGTTATTCGCGACGATCAGCCGGTAAAAATCTTCAAGCTTATGGCCGAAACCGACATGCTGCGCCGCGCGGCAACACCGCAGCCCAACACTAACAATTTTAGACAGTGGGAGGTTGCCGGCAGTTCACATGTCGACATGCCCTTCGAGATCGAATACGGCAAGGTGCGCAATCAGCAGGACGGGCTGTCGATCGAGGGTGTGACTCCGCGCGACTCTGGCTGCGAGTTACCCGCTTACTCTTCAGTGCCATTTAGAGATGTCATGAACGCAGCATTCGAGCACATGGTGCGTTGGATCGACGACGATCGAGCGCCGCCTATCGCCGAGCCCATTCAACTTCTGCGCGCATTTCCTTCGGTAGAATTCGCCCGTGATGAATTCGGCAATGTATTGGGCGGTATTCGCCTCGCCGAGCACGCCGTTCCCACAGCTAAAAATACTGGGCTTAATAACGGCCCGAATCGATTCTGCTTTTTATACGGCTCGCACGAGCCCTTTGATTCGGCAACATTAAATACGCTTTATCCCAAAAAAGCTGCCTATGTCGAACGAGTGAATGCGGTGGTTGAGCAAAATATTCAAGAGGGTTTTATTCTCCCTGCTGCGGCGGAAAGAACGCGTCGCGAAGCTGAGGCTTCGGGATTGTTTGAGCGTTAGATTCTGCTTAGCTGTGACGCAAGACGTTTGCAGCGAAGCTCCCACGCCTGCTTAATAGGACTAGGGTCATCAGCGATCGCACGATCGACATGCAGAGTCACTTTGAGTTTGGTTTTCTCCTCTGCTTGTTCGAGCTGAATCTCAACTGCGGCGAGTCCCGTTTCCTCGCCATTTTCTAGCCAGCTAAACGAGAGCCTGTTGGGCCTATCGATGACGTTATATTCGCCGCTGCACACTATTTCACAGCCCTTGCGAATAACAGTGTAATTAAAAGCACCGCCGGGACGAACTTCGTTATTCATGTCGCCGACACCGTCGTCACCCATGTGCTCACCAAACATCCAATTGCCTGCGAAAGTGGGAATGAGCCAGCGATCGTAGAGCTTTTCTGCAGACACCGGAATGGTCTTGGAAAGCGAGGCCTTAGTTAACTTTTTTGCGGGCTTCTTTTCGGGTTCGCCGAACATGGAGAGTTGATCGTTCATTGTCGTCTTCTTGGAGAAATTGATTGCGATCCCGCCGCAAAGCCGTGCTAATCAGCGGCAGGCTTTTGGGCGTATGGATTCGTCGGCATGAATTCGGGTTTCAGCGCCGCGCGTCTTGCCGCCGTTTTTTGCCCGTAGTGTATAGCGAGATAGCTAACGATTGTCGACTCGGTTGCCTCATCGATCGCGGGCATGCCATGGGATGCCTGCATTAGCCGAACTCGAATACGCCACACGTCTTCCGAGCCTGAATTTTGCGTCACCAGAGTCGCGCTATGGCAGCGGGTACAGGTCGCTTGAACGGTTTCCTGGCCTTCACCTTGGACAAACGCGTCGGTGGTCTGTGCAGCGACGCTGACGCTAGCGGTGAAAGCACAGGCGCTCAGTAAAAAACGTAGGGCAATTTTAACAGGCATAGCAGTCATCTCTTTACACCACCTGCACAGCGATGCGGTGCGCAGTGTTATTTAGATACCCGCGCGGATTCCACCCAGGAATCACAAGCGGCTGGGAGCGTCCCTGGGTGTCCATGGCGCGCGCCCAAATCTCATAATAACCGGGCTGGGGGAATTGCAGCCAGCCACTAAAATCTTGCCAAGCAAGGCGGTTAGCAGGTGAGTTTACGCCGGTCGGCAACCACGTGGCGCCAAAATCTATCGATAGATAGACGCCGCTGACCTGATCGTCTCCCGCCCACGCATGGCCGCGAACGACTAAGCGTTCGCGTAAATCATGCGTGACGCCCGATTTTGGGAAGGTAATAAGCGACTTCACCGGCATAGATTCGATGATTTTCATGTCTTCGTTAGGCACGCGGCTGCCGGGTGCGACGGGCTGTTTGGGCACTGAATAGGAGGGCGCAGCCATTTTTTCGCCGTCGTGGGTCTGGTTTCGAACAACTAGTTTGTTAAGCCACTTGCCGGATACCGAGGCCGGCCAGCCTGCACAGACAAGCCGCAGCGGATAGCCATTTTGCAGGGGCAAGTCTTCGCCGTTCATCTGCCAGGCGATAAGCGACTCGCGCTCCAGCGCCTTAGCGATAGGCACGCCGCGGGAAATTGGGTCGCGGTCGGCATCGCCAGATAAATGTGTGTCTGCGCCGTAGTAACCAACGTATTCTGCATCTGCGCCAACGCCGCAGTAATTCAGCACATCACGAAGTCGCACGCCGGTAAATGTTGGGCAACCTATTGCGCCTGTTGTCCACTGATTACCACTTGCTGCAGGCACGAATTCGCTGCGGCCATTACCGCCGCATTCTAATTGCAGTTGCAGAGTGACTTCCTCGAAACGCTGCTTGAGTTCGGCGATCGAGAAACTCAGAGGGTTAACGCAAGACTCGCCGGCGATTTCGAGCGTCCAATTGTCGACGTCGATAGTCGTTGGGGGCACGCCATTGTTGCGCACAAACATATATTTGCTGGGCGTGATTGAGTCATCGAGTAGGTGCGCGGGGGTCTCGGCGTTGAGCGGACGATCGTTGAGCACGATCAGTCCCTCTTTGCCTTCTATCTGCGCACTGCTCCCTTCGGCGGCGAAGGCAGCTGGGATTAAACCCGCGGGCATAAAACGTGAGAACGGTATCGCTGCGCCAATCGCTGCACTCATCGCAACCAAGCCGCCTTTCTTCAAGAATCCGCGACGGCTCAGTGTGCTAGTCTCGCGTCCCCAGAGGCGCCGGTCAGCCGCGATAGGGTCAGCGGCATAGAGGCTATCGATGTGGCTCGGGCGGGCTTTTTCGTCGTCGTATTGGCTCATAGTCAATCTTCTGGGTTAATGCGTCTAGGCAATACGCCTGTCTACTGATGGTTGGTTGCTTCGTCGCGTCGCGCGCCGGCAAGCACGCCCGGCAGGGAGTAATTTCCCTCATGACAGGCGTATTCGTACATTTTTTCGGCAGTACGATTCATCGGGATCTGAGCAGACCAGTCGTCTGTCCAGGTGTTCGGATCGCTTGCTGTGAATTCATAGTTGATTCGGTCTTCGCCTACGCGGGTAAAGCGTTCGGTGATTTTAAAGTCCTCTGACGAATTTCGAAAGCGCTGGCTTGGATTAAATTGGTTAGTAGTGACAACAAGCGACTCGCCTTCCCAATGGCCTATGGAGTCACCAAGCCAAGGCCGGTGATTAGCGGGACGCGGGTCAGCATCGATGCGAATGATGCGCGCGTCGTGGACCATTTCGACAAGAAGCACGACATAGCCAGGAGACTGGACGATCTGGTAATGGTTATTGTAAAGGATCGGCAGCATCGGCGGACCGCCGCTCGAGCTAAACGACAGCAGGCAGCGTTCAGCGAGAGGCCTAGCCTCGGGTCCTGCGTAAGCGCCGATCTCGGTGCGCATCGCAGCTTCGCTCTCAATGCGCGCCTGTGCCGCAGGGGTATACGCTGGGATGCGGCCGTCGCTTGGCGCGTTTATGAGAGAGCTACGATACTCGCCATCGAATTCGGCGACGCGGGTACCGTCGTCAAACCAAAAATTGTTGTAGCTGTCGGCGAGTTCGATCTTGCCCTTGTTGGGAGCAGCCCTGTTGGGATCGCTGGGTGCATCCGCATTGGCGCTGTAGTCAGCGACGGCCTGTTCTAATTCCATCGCCTCGGAACGAGACAGCACAAGTTTGTCGCCAAACCGAGGGTCGCGTTCGAGAGGCGTGATGGTGTTACTCGTCCAGATGCCTTGCAGGTCGGGTACGCCGTCGGACGTGAGCGGCACTTCGAAGCGAGTAGTTTGGGCTAGGGTGAACTGGCCAATCAACCACGCAACCATTACCAAGCTCATTCTAAAAAGAAGGGGTGAGTTCGAGCGTCGGATACGGCTCAATAAAGCGGTTGGCGTTGTTTTCATCGTCGTCTCCTGGTCAAGTCTTATGATCGTGCTGCGCTTGGGTTCGAGTCGAATATCTTGTTGGCTTAAGTGTAACTGCTGACAAACCCCGTTGCACGAGGTGGACATTGCCCATCAAAATGCTAGCGTGCAAGCTACCGTGCCGGCTTGAGCAATCGCAGCAGAAACCGATCGGTTATTCTCGCCAGCCTTGGATCGAAAACGCTGCGGCTGTGATCGTCCGAATGCACTCGCAGCAGATCGCTAGAAGTTACTTCAAACCCTGTCTCGAGCGCGAGCGCAATGGCTTGCTGCTCGGGCATTCTGTGCAGCGCGTGATTGTCATTTCCTTCATCGCCAATATGATCGCTTATGCCGAGGATTCCGCCGGCTTTTAGCAGCGAATAGAGCATCGTGAGCAGTTCGCGCGCGCGCCGCGGATTTGGATTTTCGTAATCATGAAGTGTCAGTGATAGAAGAATAAAATCGAGCGACTCGGGCGCGAGACCGAGATTCGTGATTGGCGCGATGAGCTGCGTTACATTGCTTAAGTTTGCTGTGCGAATTTTTGTGTCTAGCGCCTCGCCCTGCGTTATAGCTTGCCTATCTTCGATAAAGGCACGGCCACGCTGCGTGTTCTGAGCAAGAACACAGCCGCTTTCGCCGACCGCTTTAGAAAGTACGACAGTGTAATAGCCTCCGGCAGCATAAAGATCGAGCACACGCATACCCGACTCAAGCCCCAAGAATTCGAGCGTTTGAACTGGCTTTCGTGCCTCGTCGCGCAAAAAATCAGTGACGTCTCGCTCGGGCGAGGAGAGCGCGCGAGTGAGAGCGGCTGAATCTAAGGCTTGCCTGTTGTGCGACGCCTGTGGACACGGGTCAGCAAGCACATTGGCTGCGTTGTGGACAAGCTCAGGGGCAAGAGTCTGAGCGAACAAGGGTGCGGTGATCATCAGGCCAGTTGCCAGAATACCTGCGCAAAACCGACTCATTAGAGACCTACGCCCCGCGCGACTAGATACGCGCAGATAAAGATAACGGCGAGCGTAAGAAATTTCCCACGAACTAGTGAGCGTGACAAAGTCGGTGTCACTATTTTTACATCGGCATCGGCATCGGCGTCTGCGTTGACTTCAGCACGACGTCCTTCTAAGCGAAAAAACTTGGTTGCGGGTATAGAGCAAAGCAGCATACCGAAAAACAAACCGAGCTTGGTGTGAAAAAGAGAATTGGCACTGTAGAAGCTTGCAGGTTTGCCAACGCCTAGCCACAGCACCAAGCCTGCAATCAGCACCACGGCGCTTGCCGCCCAAAAAGCCATGTCGACTTTGTAGAGGTTGCGCGCGTCTTCGCGGGTGATTTCGGGTGCAAAAGCAATGTAATGAATAAGCACTGTTGCAGAGACGACGAAAATCGCAGCGAAATGCACAAGTCGAATAAGTTCGTAGGCCATCGAAATTAATCCTTTAGTCATGAGGGCGGCAGTAGTATACCGCTAAAGCCTCAGCCCCACAGTGAGTGAAACTGGTCAAATTACTGTTATGCTCAGACCCAAATAATGAGACGTGACATTATTGCGTAAAAAATAAAACAATAAGCCCTAAGGATATTGCACTATGAGTGACCTTGATACGATGGCGCAGGCCGATCAAACTCACCTTAAGATGAGCATGCGCAAAGTCGCATTAACAGCGCTCGCTGGAACCAGCATCGAGTGGTACGACTTTTTCCTCTATGCCACCGCTGCAGCGCTGGTTTTCCCCAGCGCCTTCTTTCCAGACAGTGATCCCACTATCGGACTGGTGCTGTCGTTCGGCACCTTTGCCTTTGGTTTTATCGCACGTCCTTTGGGCGGCATTGTCTTTGGTCATTTTGGCGACAGGGTAGGGCGCAAAAAAACGCTGGTTATCGCTTTGTGGATGATGGGTATCTCCTCAACTATGATCGGATTGCTCCCGACGTATGCAACCATCGGTGTCGCAGCGCCAATTATTCTATGCCTGCTGCGCTTTACACAGGGATTGGCAATAGGCGGGCAGTGGGGCGGTGCAATGCTCCTGGTTACCGAGAGCGCGCCTGCGAATAAACGCGGCTATTACGGTGCTTATGCGCAGGCGGGAGCGCCCGTTGGCGTTATTCTAGCTAATATTGCCTTCATCCTAATCAGTTCGTCGATATCCGAAGAGGCCTTCATGGATTGGGGCTGGCGGGTGCCATTTATCTCAAGCGTCTTGCTCATAGGCATTAGTATGTATGTGCAATTGCATATGGAAGACACCGCCGCGTTTAAAGAACTACAAGCAATTAAAGAAAAGCGCGATGCAGAATCGCCGGTAAAAATAGTTAGGCGCTCGCCAATTATCGAAGCGCTGATCAAATACCCTAAACGGATTGCCCTCGCAGCAGGTGCATTTCTTTCTATACAGGTAGCATTCTATATTCTCATTGGTTTTGTTCTCGCCTACGGTGGCGATGCAAATGGTGCGGCGATTCCGCGAGACACAATGCTGTTTGCTGTCCTCATTGCTTCGGTGATTCAAGTGCCTACTCAGTTTTGGGCCGCGTCGTATTCGGATCGGCACGGTCGGCGGGGGATATTCATGCTTGGCGCAGTGCTCACTGGGGTGTGGGCCTTCGTGCTGTTTCCGCTCATCGACACAGGCGAGTTCTGGTTGGTAGTGCTTGGTATTAGCGGCGGCCTCGCGTTTCTGGGTCTAATGTATGGCCCACAAGCCGCGTTCTTCACTGAGCTCTTTAGCACCGAGGTGCGCTATTCGGGCGCCTCGCTTGGTTATCAAATTGGTGCAATTGTGGGTGGCGCTTTTGCCCCAACTATCGCGACGATTCTGTGGATCGAATACGACATAGTTTGGGTGTCTGTTTATATTGCGGGAGCTTCGCTGCTTTCGTTGATTGCTGTGAAGATGCTAACCGAAACGTATCAGTCGAGCCTGAGTGACGTAGACTAAACGCTATTTTTTGACCCAGGCACCGCTCGCGTTTTGAACATAGTTTCCCGCGAGCGTTGCCTGTTGTGCCTGTTCGTAAGCGAGCGCCTGTACTTGCTGTAGCGAGAGATTGTTTTTCTTTGCAATCTCTTCATAACGCGCTTTCCGCTCCTGGTTAACTCTTGCAACCAATGCTCTAACCTCAGCACTTGCGCCACTAGCTACGGCGCCAAGGTAGCCGTCGCGTTGCTCCCCAACCGCGCCCGACTGCTTAGCGTCTTGTAGGGCATCGGCTAGCGCCATCGGTGATAATGCTAAGAGCACGATCAGACAGATGCTGCGAAAGAGGCTTGTAGGAGAGGTATTCATGGTCTTTTTCATGTCGTTTTCTTCCGTATAAATAGTCGACTGATGCTGTTGATCCTATGGCTCTTAGTTAGAAGAGACCGCTGTCGGCGGTGAAAATCCCATCGAGTTCTTGTTCAACTTTAACTCTGATCTCATGTTCTATACGCACATTTAGGTTTATGGTGATCGGCTCGTTCGGCACAGCGACCTGTAAGGTTGGCGTACAGCTCGTCATAAATAGGCCGAGGGCAATTATTGCTGCAGTGCTTAGTTTTAGCATGTCCGATTCTCTTGGTCTCGTCGAGTAATGCCCCGAAGGGTTTTCGGGGAGGCATCTGTACTAACGCCCGCAAAATAGTCCTGAGCTTTCCTAATGTCAATCTTAGTCTGGTGGCATTAACGGACGCTGAACAGGGCTTACTTTGCGAGCCTTTGCTCCAACTCTTCAGTCAACTTGCGGCTTGCTTGTAGGCTTTGTAAAAGCGAGCGGAGGTTATCATTTATGTTCACGTTCAGGTTAATAGCCTGACCCGCATTCAACTCCGGATTGCTTCCCGATAGCACAACACCAAGGTTTAGTTCGCCGGCATCGTCTAATTCGAGGGTCGTATCAAGTGTGGTGAACTGGTAGTTGGCAAGCGCTTCATTGACGAGCTGTATGCTTTGGTTACTGCTGGAGATTCCGCCTAATGGCGTGTAACGGATACTGCCTCCAGGTTTCAATGCCGAAATTAATCCCTCGCTGACCGTCACCGTGCTGCCATTTTCATCTTGTGTGAGGTTGAGCGGTATATAGCCGCTTACCGATCCTTGCACGACAACCTCGGGGTAATTAGCAAGGCTGACTACTGAGCCGAGGTCTACGCCGCTGAGGATTATATCTATTGCCTGTTCTTGATAAAGGTTGTGTGTTGAATCGCCAAACGTAAACATGGGAATCGCAATTTCGCCGCCAAGAAAATCCGCGCGAATAGCCTTGGCCGTGAAAGTATAGCTATCTGGAAGTAGTGCGAAGCGGTAGTCCAACCGAATGTTGTCGAACTCGAATCCTGAGTCGATGCTTGTGATCGAGAGGGCGGCTGGCTGTGCGGTGAAAAGCGTGAAGTCTTGCTCTTGAGAGTAGGCCAATTCCGCGAAAATTTCGGTGTCTGCGCCGAAGAAAAGCGTCTCACCTTTGAAGCCACTTACCGCATCAATTTTTGCGACCAAAGGGCCGCCTAGAATCCATGCCCCACTTTGCTGGCGACTCCAGCCAAGATCTACACGCATCTCAAGATTTCCCGCTACGAGGTCAGCATTGCCAACAAGTGTTTGGGGGTCAGGAGGGTTAACCAGTGCCGAAAGTGGTGATGTCAGAGAAAACCCAGCTGGTTCAATACGCAGATCAAGGCTGCCGGTGTCGCGTGCGAAACTGTGCGCGATTGAAGCGCCAGCGAAAGGCTTGCCGGCGAGACTAAGCTCGGCAACTGCATTGGCGTCGAGTGTGTCGGCATCGATTGAGGCGTTTAGTTTGGGGCTATTGAGCTCGACGCCTGCGAGATTAAACGCTGCTTCAGTACTGTCGATTTTCCCTCGAATCGAACTAACGCGACCAAGGTGAGCCTGAATATCTGTCAGTTCTAATAGCAATTCTCCTGACGAAGATTGCGTCTGCCAGGGCCCGAGCCGAAGGGTCGAAAGAGGCGAGGATAAATCGATCTCTCCCGCTTGATAGGCAAATCTCAGCGGCAGCTCAACTGACAGCATTTTTAGTTGCAGTAGGTTTCCACGGCTTTGTTCCGTATTGGCATCAGCTTGAACGAGAATCTCGGACTCCGCACTCATCGGTATGCTAAACCACACGCCCCCACTTGGTTCGGTAAGCATAGAGAGGGTAAGTTCACCTGCGCAGTGCTCGAGTCTTGTACAAGTTACGCCAGCGTTGCTCACCGTGACTCTACTCACCGCATTCTTAAGAATCGCTGTGCTTACCTCAAGCGTCGACGGAGAAATCCTTGCGGCTAGCTGCTCGCCTTCAGCCTCGATTGCTAGGGTGATTTTTTCGTCAGGGACACGGACAGACAGTTCGGCGTCAGAGCCAATGATCTGCTGAATTATAGCGGATAAATCAACGAGCGACGTGAAACCGGTATCCGCTTCGATACTAAGCGCAAAAGCATCCTTCTCTGCCGTTCCACTAACAATCGCCTCGTCTTCATCGAGGACAAGCTTGGCAGAAAGCGTCATCCTATCTTGCTCGGGTAAAGCAAGCGCCGCGGTCAACGATAGGGGACCTGCCTCTGAGTTGAGTGCATTCTCAGCGATCTCGGCGGCTAAATCGATATCTATGCCCCCGTCAGGCAGTTTGAATACATTGAGCTCGGCACTTATCTGAGGGGCGAGTGAGTCGTCGGCTCCAAGAGTCAGCAGCATCGATTTAATCGACAGTGAATTGACCGGAAATGATAGCAACTGCTGTTGCAATGAAAATAGCGGCGCGAGCTGCGCGGATACAGATGGTTGTAGCAGGCTTTCGGTCTCTGATGCCTTTGCTGGTGCTCTGATCTTCGCCTCGGCTATGGTGATTGCATCAAGTCGTCCGGCAACCAAGTCGTGTAAACCGAAAGCAATTTCAGTGTTTATTAGCTCGAATGAATCGCCTTCGTAGGCGCCACTTGCTGTCTCGATTGAGAGAGTAAAGACTCTTCTTCCTTTATGGCTTTTTGCGCGTACGGGAGCATCGATCATCAGCTTTTGGAGTACTATACCCTGCGACAACGCAATGTTTTTCGCCAGCGGATTGATTATCATTGCAGGGGCAGCAATCATTAGGGCACAGCCGCCAATCACCGCGGCTAGCACGCTTGCCGCTGCGATGAGGAGTGGTTTCTTTAAGGCTCGTAGCGTTATAGACATAGTCTCGATTCGATAAAAGGGGGCTGACGCAGCTCTTATTGCAAATCATCCAAACAATGCAAATCACATAAATATTGCAAACCTTTAATTCATCATCATGGCCCCGAACACTAGTTTAACTTTTATTGAGATCAGGCGAGGGTAAATTATGGAAAATTTCACTCCTGTGAGCGCGCTTATCGGCGGCTCTTTTATAGGCCTTTCGGCGGTGATTATGCTGGTAGGTAATGGAAGAATAGCCGGCATAAGCGGCATCTTAGGCGGCGCGATATCCTCGCGCGGCGAGGAGAGGCGTTGGCGATTTTTATTTCTCGCCGGTCTCCTGCTCGCAACGCTGCTCTATCAGTTTGTCTCAAGCTCGCCGATTACAATCGAGACCCAAGCCAGCCCCGAGTTCCTCGTCGTTGCTGGGCTTTTGGTTGGCTTTGGCACGAGGCTTGGAAGCGGCTGCACCAGTGGCCATGGTATTTGCGGGATTGCCCGCTTTTCAAAGCGTTCGTTCGCTGCCACTGCGACGTTCATGTTATTCGGTTTCATCACGGTCTATGTTACCCGCCATCTGATGGAGTTAGGAATATGAGTATCGCGACGGATCAAAAGAACCATGAAAGCACGTTTGCCTATTCGACAGTTGCACTGCTATCAGGACTGCTTTTTGGGCTAGGGCTTATCATTTCGGGCATGGTCAATCCTGGCAAGGTAATCGGCTTTTTGGATCTCGCAGGAGACTGGGATCCGAGTCTACTCTTCGTTATGGGCGGGGGTGTTGCTGTGACTACGGCGACTTTTTGGTTGGTCTTGCGTCGTGAGCGACCGCTCTTCGAGAAGAAATTCTTTTTGCCTGCCAAGGCTGACCTAGATGGCCGCTTGCTGATGGGTGCGGCGCTATTCGGTATCGGCTGGGGAATTGGAGGCCTCTGCCCCGGTCCGGCGATCACGGCGCTGGCGACGCTTGACCCCTCGGTAGTGCTTTTCGTTGGCGCTATGCTTTTAGGGATGGTATTGCAAAATCTCGTCGCTGAGTGATACCGCGCGTAAGCCCAACAGGGTCGAGCTTTACTCGACGGTAAACTGAACCATCATGCCGCGAGTGGCAAACTGCGAGCCTGCGGGGTAGAGGAAGGTCTATCAGCGTGCAAGGCTCTGAGGCGTTGAACTCGACAGCTATTCCGTTTCGTTATCTATTTTTATCATTTGAGACTCGCAGCAGATTTCGTAAGGGGCATCGAGTCTCCGCAAGGGCAGGGCTTCTCGTAGACGAGCTCGGCGCCACAGGATTCGCAGCGGTATCGATCTTGTGCTTGTCTAGACATGATTCTCACTCCCAAAATGACTTAAATTAAGTGTGCAAGAAAAGTATAGGAGAGGGCTCGGCGAGGAATGCTGATTTCGATCAATTGGGAATGATTGGGTACTGACCTTCGCCGTCTTCTGTGCGCGCTCTCCGACTAGAGAGGCGCACAGAACAGAGGAATGGCTGACGCTTTGTCTCGAGCTTGAGGTTACTGTCCGTTAGACATTGTCATCGCGTGCTGCATGTTCATTGCCTCGCGTGAACGATTGCGTTCAGACTGTGAAAGCTCGCCAACGGCAGGGCCGCCTTGATTGTAAATGCCTCCACGCAGTGCGAATAGCAGGTATTCCTCGGGCAAAACAATGTCCGCTTCGCTATCGGTGAATCGGGCAACGGCAGCGCCGATTAACTCCGCGCGATTATCGAGATTGGGGTAAGACATGATGTCGGCGACAAGCGTCTCTAACACATTGAGGTTGTCCAGTATGATTGTTGCCTCTGGCGACTGACTGTAGAGGTCTGGTGCAATAGCAGCAGCCATAGGAAGCTCAGTCGGTGCGGGGTACATACTCATACCACCAGCTGATCCGATCTTATTTTCGAAGCGCTCCATCGTAACGTCCATACCACCGCTAAACTGGTCGTCGACATTGTCGCGGATAATCGCTTCGAGTGAGGCAAGTTGCAGCCACTGCTGGGTCCAAAGGAATCCGCTTAGACGGGGATATGCTGTTTTGAATGCATTTGCCTGTGGATGCGTCACAAGCAGTGTGGTGTCTTTGGGAGTAACTGCAACCGAATGACGCGTATCAGACTTATAATCGCTGATTGCGGCTTCGACAGCAGCGCGTTTATCGGTGATAGAGTCATCAGCATAAATATTGAAAAGGCTATTCTCAAACGAACGTCCAAGCTTAAACACTTGCGAGGTGTGACGATTCAGCACGCCACTATCATCAAATGCGGCGGCAGCTTGTTCGTCTGAATGCTTCTCACGCATTAGATTACGAAGATTAATGCGCGCCTCAACCTCAAGATCTCCGTAGGGGCTATCCATGCTCATACCCATGTGCATATTGTCGCCATGACCCATGCCCTGAGCCATCATCTCTTTCATAGTCATGTTGGCCATCATGGTGAGATGCTCTTCGAGCATGTCGCGGGCTTCCTTGGCGTAAGCGTTTTCATTGATTTTATTAATTTCGGCGAAGGTCTGTGCATGAGTCACGTCGAATGCGTTAAAAAGATCAGCTAGTTCTGGGTAAGCATCACGCGTGGCAGCGCCGGGCTGCGCGCTGGCTGCGCTCGCGGCCAGCGCAAACGCAAGTGCGCTGATGTGCTTTAGTGCTGAATGGCTGAAGGTGAATGTCGTCTTTGTCATGAGCCGCGTCTCCGCTGGTCTGAAGTTCGAATAATCAATTATGAAATCCTGCCAAAAAGGCGCCTTTGCCTAGATGACATGCTTCGCGTAAAAGGCTCATAGTATAGACCTATCGCGCTTTCTCGCCAATGTAGGCTGCTGCGGCACAGTGCCGCAGGTCGAGTATGCGTGTGATAAATTGTTACTTGAGAAGCGCAGACATCAGGATGTTAGAGCAGGTTGCTACCCGATGGCTTGCTGTTTTAACGCTGGAACAGGTAGCTGAATTTAACGAAGAACTGCTCGCCGTCTTTGCGAAGGTCATTCGCTATAACCAGTTCACGTTCACCTTCCATGTCAACAATGTCAAAATTGCTCTGATTGGTGTTGTAGCCAATAAAAAGCGCCGACCAAGGATTGATTACATAGCGTAATAACAGGTCGAAGTTCAGGTTCTCATCGTCGACTAAGCGCGTCGCAGGGCCAGCGTCCGTCTCGTCATATTGTGCGATGAATCGGAGCGACCATTCTTTTGTGAACTGATAATTCCAATTGCTGCGTGCGATGCGGTTAGTGAAAACTTTGGCGCCGCCTTTAGTCTCAAGCTCAGTGTTGAGATAGGTGTTGAGGACTCGCAAACGATTAATAGGGCGCCACAGCGCATCGATACTTACTCGAGAGCTATTAACGACGCTAGGCAGTGTGCCTCGTGCAGGAACGACGTTGAGGCTCGTACCCGATCGATAGCTGGCCTCAAACTCTAGGCTGTTTAGCGTGTTGTTTTCTACGCTCACTGTCCAGTCTTCGTAGTTGTAGTCTCGGTTACTTGCAAGGCCGGGGAAATCTTGTGGCCTCAATACTTCGTCATATTCTGTGTATCCGGCACTAAAACTTGTCGTATCGTAATTAAATCCGATGCTTGGTCCTAGCTGAGAAAACAGTTTCGTTCCTTCTATGTCTTCGAGATAAACGCCGAAAACCGTCGTATTCCAAGAATTGAGTGACGTGCCCTCCGGGAAGAAGTTGAGTGCGACACGCTGGTGAATGCCGTCGGTGTCCGCCTTGAAGAAGCGGTTCTGAAAACCAAGCTCTGTGCGGAAATCTTTCGAGGTCGCAATATAGTGTGTATGGTTTTGCACAGTGCGACCAACGCGATTCACCTGAATGTTGCGCTGGTATCCGCTGGTTGTTTCACCGCCGTTTACCGGCTCGCTTTCGGTCGCGACGACTTGCATCTGCGTAAGCCAGTTGTTGTTGACGCGGAAACGTCCGTCTACGCTCGCCACACGATTGTAACCGTCGCCTAGCTCACGATCAGTGACCAGAAAGCCCACTCGGTCTTGCGTCGAAATATCTTTGAATCCACGTAGTATCGCGATCGTCGCTTTTTCGCCCTTGAGGGGGTCGTTCTCGCTACGGTTTAGACCCGGTGCTATATCGTTGATTAAAATGGTGCCAAAGCCGTAATCGCCTGACTTGCCAGTAAAACGCACGCCGCCATCGGGGTCGACTATGCGGCGGGTAAAGACAAGGTTCGAGTCGGTTGCAAAAAAATCGGCGTTCTCAACGAAAAAGGGTCGGCGCTCGGGGAATTGAACCTCGAAGCGTTCGTTGACGGTGACCTGTGGCTGGTCCGATTCGACCTGACTGAAATCTGGATTGAGCGTGATGTCAAAAACCATCGAATCGTTGAAAATAAACTTGGCATCGACACCAATATCTTGCTCCGAAGCGCGTTTAAACGCAGGGCCTCCGGCGGCGTTAGGCGTAAGTGAATCGACTTCGCGCGCGAACAAAAAAGGCACTATCTGCGAATTATTGCCCGGTGAAACATTGCGGATACCGGTGAGTGGTGCAGTCTGGTTTAGGCGGCCTTCGATGTCGATGAGATAGGGTGGCCAGTAAGATTCTTCACTTAGTCGAGGAATAATTCGGCCAAACTGAATGCGCCACAGCTGTTCGGGACGATCAAGAAAGCGCAGGCTGCGTAGCGGAATTGCCATTTTCACCATATAGCCTTGATCGGTAACCTGACCATCGCTCTCCCACACGGTTTCGAGCGTCGTGTCAAATCCTGCACGCATTGAAGAGCCTTCGGTCCAGCGCGCATCCCATTGCATGCCAAGGGGAGTTGAGCGGAAAGCGAACGCGGCGCGCTGATCGTTGAACGTATCGATTACCATCTCGACGATATCGTCACCATCGATGTTTTCGCGTGAGGATAGGTTTGCGCGAATCTGGCTTGGGTTGTCGTCGAAGGCAAGGAATATGACGTGCAGCTGTTCTTGATCGTAGCCAATATAGACTTCGGTACGCTGAGAGGCTGCGTCGCCATCGTCTGGCAGGCGCTGGGTGAAGTCGTCAACCTTGGTCATCGAGCGCGCAAGTGCTGTGCTGGGTGACATCTCGGAGAAATCGCCGAACGAAGGCTCTGCACTGATGCGTGGGACATCTATTCCAACTTGCGCAGTCGCGATTGCAGAGGATAGGCAATAGAAGGCTACTAAGGCGCGCAGGAAATTTGGAATAGACAATACTCGTGCAGCGAGCAGCGCTAGGGATTTAGGCATGGGTTCTCTCTCAAAGGTGAGGTTTTGTTTTATTTTGTTAGCTTTCGGCGGGCCGCAAGTTTACTGAGTTTGCGTATCGCTGTGAAGCGAGCGAGATCAATGTTTGATGCTTCTCGCGCACCCGGGTGTCAGTGTGAAGCGCTCATATCAATGAATCCCTCTGCGTTGGGCATTTTGAGCGATAGCAGGGTGTCCGCGTTGATTATTTTATATTGATCTATAATGCCGTTCATAAACAGCACATAAGCGACAACTTGATACACTTCGGTATCACTCAACGATTTCGGTGCATTAGCTGGCATCGCTCGCCGAACATAGTCGAAAAGTGTAGAGGCATGTGGCCAGTAGCTGCCAACGGTGCGCACCGGGTCCTCTGTTGACTTAATATTGCCGCCAACGAGCTTCTGATTCGCGGGTCCGCCCGAGCCATCTGGCCCGTGGCAAGATGCGCATTGAGCGGCATAGATTTCACGGCCTTGAAACGCAGTTCCGTTGCCGGCGGGCAGTGCGCTTTCGTTAGAGGCGATGAGATCGAGTTCGATCAGTTCAGATGGTGTGATTTTTCTTCCTAGCTGCGGCGATTCTAGCGTCTCTTGGCTCATTGCAAGCGGTGACGTAAGCGCAAATCCTAGAGCGATCAGAGACGCGCTGAAGTAAGTGCTTTTAAACATAAACATTTTTCACCTCGCCAGCGCTGTTTACGGCCCAACACTGCTGTGCATTGAAATGATAGAAAGCCAGCGCCCCTTTCTCTGCGAGAAGTTGGCTGCGCGTTGGCTGTAGATTCCCTGCGCTATCGGTTGCCCTACTGATTAGCTGGGCAGGGTTTGCGTTCCAGTGCCACGGCAACCTAAAGCGCGCTAATGATTTGTCGCCAGCTTGCGTATCAAGTGCGGCCTGCGCCCAAGTCACGCCGCCATCCGCGCTAACCTCGACCTTCGCGATTGATCCCGCGCCAGACCAAGCAAGGCCCTCGATCTGATAGAGTCCCGAATTGTTAAGCTGCATCTTGCCTGAGGGAGAGGTAATGATTGATTTCACGCCCATTGGGAAAGTGAACTGTAAGCTGCGCCGGTCGCTTAGAGTATCGGTGTATTTGCTCGTTTCATCGCGAAATTGACTAGGCTCTTTGCTCAATTTGATTTGGGTGAGCCATTTTACGCTGACATTGCCTTCCCAGCCTGGAACAAAAAGCCTCATTGGATAACCCTGCTCGGGACGCAATGGTTCGCCATTCTGGAATAAGGCAACCAAAACGTCGTCGACTGCTTTACCCAAAGGTATAGAGCGGCCCATGCTAGCGGCATCGGCACCGACAGCGCTAATCCAGCGGGCCTCGGAAGATACGCCGGCCTCGTCAAGCAAGACTGAGAGTGGGATTCCTGTCCATTCTGCGCAAGACACTAAGCCATTGATGCTCTGCGCTGTGCCATCTATCGCCGTGTCACGAAACAGTGCGCCGCTGTTGCCCGAACATTCGAGAAATTGTGTGCGTGAAACCATGGGGTAGCGGAGAAGGCTCTCGTAGTCGAAGGAGAGAGGTTGCGCTACTAGGCCGTTGATCACGAGCGTGTGCTGCGTTGGATCGATGTCTGGAACACCAGCGTGATGGCGCTCGAAGTGCAGGCCATTTGGTGTGATGGTGCCACGAAGCTGATGCAATGGCGTTCGCGAGGCGCCGCCTCCTGGATAAAGAGGATTAGCACGGCCGGGGTCGCGTTGAATGCCTGTAACGAAGCGCGAAGGCTGGCCATAACCGCTAGGGCCAGGGCCAGGCTGTTTTGACCAAGCAGGTATGTCGAAATCCGCGCCGAGAGCCCCAGAGGCCACGGATAATCCCGCGCCACCAAGGCCAAGCCCTAGGAGGAGTCTTCTGCTCAGCAGTCCGTTACCCGCGACCGCTAATTCGGCGCTCGCTGATTCGAGCCGCGTTAACTCGGGCTCTTTCTTTATGGGCATAATACGCTCCTTTTTTTTGTTACGTCGCGAGCAAAGACCTAGCTATGAAAAAGCGCTTGAGAAATGGCGCGCCGAGTCAGTTGTGCCCGCGCTAATTGGTGTTTGTAATAAACGCCTGCGCCTCAGCCAACGCGACATGATCGCTACCGGCTAATACTAAAGCGAGTTCGGCATAGTGTTTAGCTGCCATTGCCGTATTGCCGAGCTCGGCTTGGCTGCGAGCGGCACCCAAAAGTGAGAGAGGGCGCCTTGGCATACGCAGCAAAGACTCGTCGAAAAGTTCGGCAGCCCATTCGGTTTGTCCGCTAGCAAGCATCGCCTCGCCAACAAGCTCATGTGCTGGTTTTAAAGGATTCGCTGCACCATTAGGTAAGCGCTGGGTAGCTGTTATTTCAAGGGCATTCGAAAAATGCTCGACAGCTGATTTCTGCAAACTTACGTCGACTGTTGTCCCTGCTCGCGCCATGCCGAGTTCGGCAAGACCTGCGATTTCGTGATACATAATCTTGAGATTTTGATCGCGAGGGCTCGCGTCTGCTAAGAGTAATAAACGCTCTGCTACACTCAAAGTGAGCGCGAATTGATTGAGCGCTGCTGCGCTCATGCCCAGCGCGAGCAATTCGTTGGCATCAAGCTCTTCGTTAAGTTCGCGTGTTTGCCATTGCTGCGTTTCAATAGTATGGCGTGCGCGCATGGTGCGCAAAGTTGCTGCGGAGCGGGCGTCATTTGGGTTTTCCCGAAGGACTTTTTCTGAACGCTCGATCCACCATATCGAGCGTGCGGCATCGCCCATCTGCAAATCGCCATACTGGCCCCAGTCGGCAGCATGATTCTGATCATTCGGTCTGTCGCCCGGCATCCAAAGTGCTGCGCCTGCATCGAAGGCGGCGACGTTCCATTTTGCCACCTCTGGCCACATGCCGTGCTGAATAAAAATATGGGTGGGCATATGTCGGGCATGAGCAACGGCGGGAGCCGTGTCTGCGTATTTAAAAGCTGCCTCGAGCGCAATGGGCGCGTGAATAGGGTCATCGAATGCGTGAATGACATAGTGCGCCGCACCGGGATGGTCTTCGTTTTTCTTGAACAGTTCGAGCGCAATAGCGCCGGCGCGCATGTTGAGTCTTTCGCTCGCTTCTCCAGCGACGGTTGCACCGGCTAACATCGATACGGCGGCAAATGCAGCCACCTCATCATCATCGCCAAAATCTGCATAGGCCTCCTGCATGGCATTCATCCAAGCGGTACGACGTTTGCTTACGGTGCCGGGTGTAAAGGCATAGGCCTCTGCTGCGCGAAGAAAGCTTTTCTCGCGTTCGGTAGGCGCTTTGCTTAGACGCTCTTCACTCGTCGCGCCGAGGCGGTTGAGCGTGTCCATTGGTGACTGTGCGTCCCACTCACCAATGAAGGGGTGATTATAAGTAAATGTCTCTCCCCAATAGGCCATGGCGAAATCGGGTTCGATCTCCTGTGCTAGCTTGAATTCACGCTGCGCTTGAATGAAGCCAAAACTGTGGAGGTAACCCACGCCGAGCTCGAAATGGACCTGAGCCTGAGGCGAGCCCGATGTGGGGAAATCGAACGTGCCGATTGACTCATGCTCGGCCGCAAGCACACTGGTGCTGATTATTATGAGCATGGCTGCTTGCAAAGAGGCTAACGCGGGATAGGTACGCATCGTTTCTCGCTCCTGTAACGAGTGAAGGTATTTCGATTCGCACCAAGTGATGAGCTAGCTGAACAGCCGCGGTCTAGGGCGCAGCGCATATAAGCGGAGGTGCGAACCACACGTGCAGAGGTTGCCAATAGCGGCTGCGTAAAGCAACGCCTTAATTGTGACCGAATGTTGCAAATCTAGCTTAACCAACGAGGTGCTGGGTAATAACGCCAACAAAAGCGGGCCCGTATTTCTCTAGCTTTCGCTCACCGACGCCGCTTATCTCGGCTAACTGCTCGAGTGAAGAGGGGAGTGCGACACACATCTCTTGAAGAGTGCTGTCGTGAAAAATAACGTAAGGGGGAACATTTTGCTCTTCTGCGAATCCGCGTCGACAGTCCCTCAGCGCCTCCCAGAGCGTTACATCGATATCATTAGGCAGAGGCGAGCGCGTCTGACGCTTTGTCGTTTTCTGCTTTAAGTCGCGCCTTAGCTCTATGGTTTCTTCGCCACGTAGCAGCGGACGACAGCGCTCTTCTAGCCGCAGTGCGCCAAAACGCTCGAGATCGACACTCAGCAATCCACGGGCAACGAGCTGGCGGAATACCGAGCGCCATTGGTCGTTGCTTAACGCCTTGCCTATTCCGTAGACACTAATGGTGTGATGCTCGAATTGGAAAATCTTCTCACCCTCCGAGCCGCGAAGCACATCGATGAGGTGGTTTACTCCGAAGCGCTGGCCGGTGAGATAGGCAGTACTCAGCGCCATACGCGCGGATTCAGTACCGTCCCACGTGTCCGCCGGTTCTAGGCAGGTATCACAGTTTCCGCAGGGATTCGGCATGTGATCGTCGAAATAGGCGAGTAGCGCCTGGCGCCGGCAGGACGTTATTTCGCAGAAGCCGAGCATAGCATTGAGCCGATGCTGCTCGGCTCGCTTGTGCTCTTCGCTGCCCTCGGAGGTAGACATCATCTGCCGCAGCTTAATGACGTCTTGAAGCCCATAAACCATCCACGCATCTGCAGGCATGCCATCACGCCCCGCGCGGCCGGTTTCCTGATAGTAAGACTCGACTGTTTTTGGGAGGTCTAAATGCGCCACAAAGCGCACGTCGGGTTTGTCGATTCCCATACCGAAGGCGATCGTCGC
>Ga0208414_1000290_pt1 | contig 56622 bp, 56 predicted proteins | sample AntAceMetag02UKE_FD_184770 | JGI IMG/M metagenome (GOLD analysis project Ga0208414, IMG submission 184770) | Saline lake microbial communities from Ace Lake, Antarctica - Antarctic Ace Lake Metagenome 02UKE (SPAdes) (version 2) | ecosystem: Environmental > Aquatic > Non-marine Saline and... | reverse complement strand
ACTCATACAATTACACTTACTACAACAAAAACACTTCCCTCTGATGGAAAAATCATACTTGAGTATCCTGCTAATCTTGGGTCATTTAGTTTCAGTTCAGGTTCTGCAACGACCGCTCAAAGTATCACGGGGATCGACGGAACACTTAGTTTTGCATCTTCTTCTGATACTGTAACTCTAATTCGTTCTGGTGGAACAAGTTTTGCATCAGGAGAGATATCTTTTAATCTAACTAATATTGAGAACCCTGCAACAGCAGGAGCGACAGATGTATTTACTTTCCAAACTACAGAATCAAGCGACGTTCTCATCGATGAACACGCCAATGTTACTGGGGTGAGTATTCTTCCAAGCCTTCAAGGAATAGGAACAACCATCGGCCTGGTATCTGATGGGGATGATAATAGCGCAGTGAATGCAACAGCGGCAATGACTGCTGATCTTAACCAGCTTATGTCTCAACTTCCTACTGGATGGGGTCTTGACGCACTGACATGGCAAGGAGATATCGCTTATAATGGGAGCGATGTCCCAACGGCAATTTCGGCATGGCAAAATTCTACAGCAGCTTCGGCTCCCCTTTTCTTTACACCGGGGAATCATGATGCTGAAACAATTGCTGATATTGAGTTCTTGGAAGCTTACTTTAGTAATTATCCTGATTACAATCTCCAAGGAGCTACGGAGATTCCTTATGCATCCGGAACAAATTATTCTTATGAAGTTGGTGATATTCATGTTTCTGTAGTCAATCAATATGTGAATGATGCTGAGACGTCAAATAAATCTGGGTCAGGGTACATTGAAGATAGTGTTTTTGCTTGGTTGAAAAACGATATTCGATCATCGAACAAAACTCATATTCTTATAACTGGACATGAGCCTGCATATCCTCGAGGTCGGCATATTGGAGATTCGCTCGATCAGGATGTTACGAACCGTGATAAATATATTAACCTGTTTGCCTCGTACGGCGTCGTAGCACATGCTGTTGGGCATACTCATTTTCCGAATCTATATGAGATGATCAACGATCAAGACACTGGAGGTATCTCAACGCTCAAGGGTGGAGTATGGGAGATTGATACTGGAGCGTTTGGTACGAAGAACGGTGGGGAAGATCCAGCAGTTGGATATTTCCATGCAAATTCTTCCAGCTGGGGGGATTATGAGCTAAGGGTTGTCGAGGGTTCTGGAAGTCCTGAGTGGAATTCACCAACAGTAACAAATAAAACTCACTCTGATCTTGAGCGTCAAATTCTCGTAAACACGTGGACTGATTCTGGTACTGGATCTACCGAGAACGGCCTCTTTGATATGCAGTACTTTATTGATTATTCTCCGGTTGTAGAGATCGACCCTGACTGGTCATCTAATAATTCGGGAAAATGGTGGGAGAATGCCTTCGACCCTATTGCTGCAGGGTGGACCGATGGCGAGCTTGCTGTGGGATTTGATGATAATCAGGAAGCGTGGGGTTGGCTTAATACTGAAGTTGATCCAGACCCAACCAATTCCGGCGGTAACCAAGTTCATAGTATTTTTGGTCGAGTTACTTTTCAAGCTGAGGATCCAACTCAATACGGAAATCTAGATCTTGAAATTGATTATGATGACTCACTTCTTGTGTGGCTTAACGGTACTCTTGTTCAAAGTCTTACTTTTTCTGATCCCACTCCAACAACAGGTGCTGGAGGTGAATACTTTGGTATCTATAGCTCTGACGAAACTCACGGTGATGCTGATGGAAAAGAAGCATCTGTGCCTATTTTGACCTCATATGATATCAAGAATCATTTAGGTGCTCTCGTAGATGGAACAAATGTTCTTACCTTTATGAATACAAATAATGGAAATTCACTTGCAAATTCACTTGCTTCGAGTGATCTTGTTGCAGGGATCCGATTAAGTATGTATGGGGAAAATTCCTCTATTATGTCACAGGAGCACTACCGTTGGAGAAATGACGACGGAACCGAATCTTCAGCTACATTCGCTGCTGCGGAGGACAATGCGCTTACAGGGGTCGTACTTGGTACACAAAAGCGACTACGGACACTCGTTTCGAATAAGGGTACCCTTGCTGGCGCTTCAGAAGGTTATATTCTTCAGTATTCTGAGTCTACTTCTGGCCCCTGGGACAACGTAGAGTTGTTGGCGACGTGTGGATCGGATCCTATATGTCTTGTTGGTTCATCAAATATTATCGATGGGTCCCCAACAACAAATATTGTGTCTGGTCTTACTGATGAGGCGTCAACGTTCGTAGTTGGGAGAACCATGGATGATAGCACTGTATCATCTGATATTATGCTTGGTATTGATGAGTTTACCGAGCTGGAGCATCATATTATGTTGACGGGTAATGCTACGAGTGGTTCTACATACTATCTCAAGATTACACGGGCAATATCAGGTGACCTAGATCTCTATAACGCCTACCCTGCACTGAGTACTGTCTCTAGAGGAACAGTAACGGAAACTTTTCAAGAGGGCGTGAATGGGTACAACGGAACTGTCGACACAATTATTCAATCTGATTATTCTTCGAATAATTCGAATAATGAAACGACACTAGAAATAGACTCCTCCCCAGATTGGGGAGGACTTATCGAGTGGGATCTCTCGTCTTTGAATCCTGCTGCAATCGTGACAGGATCCTCAGTCACACTTGAAGTCTTGAATGTAAGTCCTGATGATTATTTTATGTATCAAATGCTTCGCGACTGGACTGGGGGTGGTGCTACTTGGCTTACAAGTGGTGTCTCTCCATGGGGAATTGCTGGAGTGCTCGATACTTCGACTGACCGTACTTCAACCTCAGTGGGAGCTGTGGGACTTCCAACACTTGGCACTCAGACTGTAAGTCTTAACGCTACAGGAGTTCAAATGGTTCAAGATTGGATTGATGGAACTGACCCGAATCATGGAATTACGATCCAGAACTATGGAGGATCTGGAAATGGTGTAGATTTTGCATCAAGTGAGTATGCAAACGTCTCTCAGCGCCCAAAGCTTTCTGTTACCTATGAATTAAATGATGATATTGCTCCAATTGTTACTGATGTAACTTCGACGATTATTGATGATACCTACACCCAGGCTGATGTCATTGACGTGCTTGTTACATTCTCTGAGAACGTAACTTCAACAGGTGTTGTAACGGTAACGTTTGATACGGGAGGTTTGTGTACTTTCATAGTAACAGACGCTGCACTTGGAACCTGTAACTATACTGTAGAGACTGCTCACACGAGTGCTGACCTTTCAGTGGTTACTGTTGTTGGAGATATTACAGACGGAGCTAGTAATCTTATGGTGAACACAGCTCCTCTGATTAATCTGGATGATAATAAGGATATTGTTATCAATAATATTCCAGAGCTTGTCCATGAATGTTCTGATGGTGTTGATAACGATGATGACTTACTTGCTGATTTCCCGAATGATCCGGGATGCCAGAGCTCCACTGATAACTCAGAAGATACAGATGAAGATACAGATGAAGGTAGCAAGCGAAACTCAAGCCGGCGTCGTTCATTAAGCGACTTCTCACCTGTATTCAGGACTGAGACTCCAACAGCTATCGGGCAGGTTCTAAAGGTTGGTCATCAGACAGAAAGACCAAAGAATAGCGCAGAAATTGTTTCGTTCCTTACATCACTAGGGATTGATATTTCTCCTGAGTTAGCGGCTATAATGAATGGTCTTAGTTCGGGTGAATCAAGCGTTTCAGATCCATTGTCATCTTCCGTGTCTGAAAGGTGTCCAGTTTTCACTGAATATTACCAGCTCGGGCAGTCTTCATCGGAAGTGAAAGAAATTCAAATATTTCTTAATCAGCAGGTTGGAGTAGGTCTTCCGGGGACAAGTCTCTATGGACCTCTTACTGTTGCAGCCGTAAAGAAGTTTCAAGTACAAGAATCTCAATCAATACTTAGTCCATGGGGGATGACAGCACCAAGTGGTTGGTGGTATCAGTCTACAAGCAAACGAGCGAATGAGCTCTCTGGATGTTTTGATGAAGAGATCGTTTTAGATAACGGAATTGTTATTAAATAGTAGCTCTTGAATAGAAAAAGCGTTACTCAGGTAAGCTGTACTTTCTCCCAAAAAAAGTTAGGATAGAGCAACTATTTAATTCTAAAATATTCTTTCTTCATGGCACTCTCAATTGGAATTGTTGGACTCCCGAATGTTGGTAAATCAACGCTTTTTAATGCACTTACGAAGAAAGCAGTTGCTGCAGAAAACTATCCTTTTTGTACAATCGAGCCATCTCTTGGAGTGGTTGAAGTCCCCGATGAGAGACTCAAACAGCTCGGAGATTTTTCAGAGTCGGTTAAGGTTGTTCCGACATCCGTTGAGTTCACTGACATTGCTGGGCTCGTGCGTGGGGCGAGCGAAGGAGAGGGGCTGGGGAATCAATTTCTAGCTAATATTAGAGAGACTGATGCAATTGCTGAGGTAGTACGAATCTTCGACGATCCTAATGTGATCCACGTCCATGACAAGGTTGATCCACTGGATGATATTGAGATTATCAATCTTGAGCTTATTTTGGCAGATCGACAGACCGTCACTAAGCGTCTTGGGGCTATGCAAAAGGATGTGAAGAAAGGTCTCAAAGAGGCAGTTGTCTTCGCAGAGATTCTTGAAAGAATTGACGCGCAACTCGATAAGGGTGAGCTTGTTTCGCAGCTTGAGTTTAAGGATGATGAGAAGAAGTTCGTGAAGTCGCTTAACTTACTTACCAGTAAGCCTTTTATGTACGTCTGTAATAAGAAGGCAGGAATGCCAAATCTCGATGATCTTAATGATGAGAGATGGCAACGTCTCCTTGCGTTCTTCGAAGAAACTGGCGCAATCTGGACGATTGTTGATGCAGGGATCGAGCATGAACTTTCACAGTTCGAAGGTGAAGAAAAAGAAATGTTTCGGGCAGAGCTTTCGGCCGATGAAGATGGGATTAATAAGTTGATTCGGACTGGGTACGAACTCCTTAATCTTGTAACATACTTCACAACAGGTGAGACAGAAACAAGAGCCTGGACTGTCCTTCGGAACTCTACGGCGCCACAGGCAGGAGCAGCGATTCACTCTGACTTCGAAGAAAAGTTCATTCGTGCAGACATCATCAACTGGCAGAAACTTCTTGACGCGGGTTCATATGGAGCTGCCCGAGAAAAAGGAATCCTCAAGACTGAAGGGAAGGAATATGTGGTACAAGATGGAGATGTTATTGAGTTTAAGGTGTAGAAAAGAAGAAGATTATAAACTCCCGTCATTTCCTAGTGGGAGAGATGGTTGTTGTTGAGCTCGTTGGTGAAGTTCTTCATATCAGAATGTGCGATTCCGAGGTGTCAGATATTACGCTCCATGTATGCTTCCCTCGCGAATTTCTGGTAAAGCAGATGGTAGTGTTCAGGAGCTTTTCGAAGATGTTGGAGAGAATATTGCTCATGTACTCGGCAATGGAATTATCGAGGCGGGTAATCGTGTATCTGTACTAAAATGAGCCTACTAATATTCTCACAATAATTTTAAAGCTTCTTGAGAAATCCAGAAGATCCTTCTCTTCCAAAATTAGATTCTCAGTGTTAGAATAATAGGACTATGCTATTTCTTTATTTCAAGAAGATAAAAACAAGCAAAGCCTTTACCTTTGTTGAGCTTCTCGTTGTAATTTCAATTATTTCACTTCTCTCGAGTATTGTCTTAGCGGCTCTTACTGAAGTGAGGAGTCAAGCTCGTTACTCAAGAGCTGAATCTGAGATAAAGCTTATTTCTCATGCTATGCAGTATGCAAGGCAAGAAACCGGAGGTACTATTAGAGAAAGTCCCTTATCTCTTGACTATGTAATGGGTTCTTGCCAAGGTAGAGATCTAAGAAATATTCCTGATACTGATCCTTGTTACACAAGCTGGGTTTCAGCACTTGAAAAAGTAAAAACATATAGTTCTGGCGTCTACGATACAATAATTCAACTCGATAGAGATCCTTGGGGAGTCCTTACCTTTTTGACGGGAACGAATGTTACAGACTTGATCTACTTGAGTCTGCTGGTCCAAATGGAATAAGGAGAGGTTCTGGATCTATTATCCAGAAATCCCTGCTAGCGGGTTTTGTCCGTAGCTCTAAGAATTTTTCTACAGACAGATTCTTCTTCCCTCCTTGAACCCTCAATGCTACACTACACTCTACTATGCATGGATATAATCACAAAGACATCGAAAAGAAGTGGCAAGACAAATGGTCTGCTGATAAGCTCTACGAAACTCCCGATCACGTCGAAGGAAAAGAGAATGAGTTCGTGCTTGTAGAGTTCCCTTATCCGTCGGGGGATCTCCATGTTGGGCATTGGTATGCTTTTGCGGTGAGTGATATGTATGCGCGCTTCAAGCAAGCTGAAGGGAAGAACGTAATGTTCCCCATTGGATTTGACGCTTTTGGACTTCCTGCTGAGAACGCAGCTATCAAGCATGGTGTTAATCCCAAGGTTTGGACTGAGAAGAATATGGAAACGATGCATGAACAGTTTTTGCTGATGGGGGCCATGTTCGATCCTTCTCGTAAGATTGCAACGTGCGACCCTGAATATTATAAATGGACACAATACATTTTTACAAAGTTCTACGAGAATAATTTGGCATATCAGACAACGGCGATGGTTCAATGGTGTCCATCATGTAAGACAACGCTCGCAAACGAGCAGGTTGTTGCTGGGGCATGTGAACGATGTGGAACTGATATTGAACAAAAAGAAATGACTCAGTGGATGTTTAGAATAAAGCAGTATGCTGAGCCTTTACTGAACGAGTTTGATGATCTTGATTGGCCAGAACCTGTTAAGGATGCTCAACGTGCATGGATTGGAAAGTCAGAAGGTGCGGAAATTTCTTTTGACCTTATTGATGATTCTGGAGAAAAAGTCTCTGACCTGCCAGTGTTCACCACAAGGCCTGACACCCTTTATGGGGTGACATACACAGTTCTTGCTCCAGAGCACGGGCTCCTTCAGGTAATCAAAGATGCAATTCAGAATAAACAGGATGTTGAAGATTATCAAAAAGAAACCGATCGTAAAACTGAACGAGAACGACTCGAACAAAAAGAAAAAACAGGAGTGAGGCTTGAGGGAATCTCAGCCATACACCCAATCACTCAAGAGAAGATTCCTGTATTTATTGCGGATTACGTCCTTGCTGGGTATGGAACCGGTGCGGTTATGGCTGTCCCTGCTCACGATGAGCGAGATGGAGAATTCGCAGAGAACTTTGATCTCCCTGTTGTTGAGGTTCTATCAGAAGGTGACACTCTTGTTAATTCTTGTGAACATAATGGACTTTCTCTAGATGAGGCTAAAAAAGTTCTTACCGAGAAATCTAGTGGAAAGATGACGAATACCTACCGACTTCGCGATTGGGGAGTTTCTCGGCAGCGATACTGGGGGTGTCCAATTCCAATTATCCACTGCGAAGAGTGTGGACCTGTTGCGGTTCCTCAAAAAGACCTCCCTGTGGTTCTGCCTGATATTGAAGACTACCTTCCAAGCTCTGAAGGTCGCTCACCACTTTCCAAAGCGACTGAGTGGGTTAATACAGTCTGTCCAAACTGCGAGAAGTCTGCGAAGCGCGAGACTGACACACTTGATACTTTTGTTGACTCTTCGTGGTATTTCCTGCGGTACACTGATCCCAAGAACAGTGAAACTTTTGCTGATCCCGAAAAAATAAAACAATGGATGCCTGTCGACTTTTATTCTGGAGGAGCAGAGCACACAACCATGCATCTTTTGTACTCGCGATTCTTTATGAAAGCCATGAACGATTGTGGTCTGGTAGACATGCGAGAACCTTTTAAGCATCGACTTAACCGAGGACTCATTATCGGAACAGATGGGAACAAGATGAGTAAGTCTAAAGGGAATGTCATTAATCCAGACGGAATTGTAGAGAGGCTTGGAGCTGACACCGTCCGTCTCTACTTAGCATTTATTGGTCCATATAATGAGCCTGGGAATTATCCTTGGGATCCTAATGGTGTAGTTGGGGTGAGGCGCTTCTTAGAGCGAGTTTGGAGGCTTCATGAGGGGCTTCAGGACTCGAACGGAGAAGGCACCGAGAAGGCGTTGCATCACATGGTAAAAAAGGTAACCGAAGATGCAGAACGTCTTAAATTTAATACAGCCATTTCGGCTATGATGACATTCGTTACCCATGCAGAAAAGAAAGGGGTTAGCCAAGCATCTTACACAACCTTCCTCAGGTTGCTGTCTATCTTTGCTCCCCATATTTCAGAAGAACTTTTTGCAAGGCTTGGAAATGAAATGTCTATCCATACTGTTGATTGGCCAAGAGCGGATAAAAATCTTCTCATTGAAAATACTGTTGTGATCGGAGTGCAAATTAACGGTAAGCGAAGAGCAGAGCATGAGTTTTCTCTGGATGCTTCTCAGGAAGATGTGGAAAACATTGTAAGAAATAACATCCCAGAACTCCAAAAGCACCTTGAAAACTTAGAGATAGCAAAGATAATCTATGTTTCTGGGAAGATTGTCAATATCGTGGGGAAAAACCTTGACATTTAGGATAAAAACAGTAATATAGCCTTCACAACACTCATATGCCTTCGAAGAAGTACTTTATCTACTGAATTTATATTATTTATATGGCTACAAAATCACCAATTACGTTTACACCGAAACAAGTAACGAAGAGACTTTTGAAAAGTCTTCCAGAGCGTGCGCAGGATATCCTCGAGCGGCGGTTTGGGCTTGGGAAGGTTACCAAGCGCGAAACTCTAGAATCAATTGGACAAGAGTATGGAATCACTCGGGAGCGAGTACGTCAAATCGAAGAATATGCCATAAAGAACATTCGAAAATCAGATGAATATAAGAAGGAGGTAGATACATTTTCTGAACTTCATGGACTTATCAAGGGTATGGGAGGTCTAGTTTCTGAAGAAAAATTTCTAGAGTTTATTTCTAAGAGTTCAGGAATCCAAAACCACGCGCACTTTCTGCTTATCGTAGGTGAAGAATTCAATCGGCATAAAGAGGACGCTCATTTCTCACACCGTTGGTCAATTGATCACGGACTCGCAAAAAAAATTCATGAGGGGCTTAAGAGTCTCTACTCAAGTCTTTCCCATGAAGATCTTCTTTCAGAAAAAGAAATTGTACGAGAATTTCTTGAGCATCTTGGAGAGGTCTCTGAGGAGTACAGGCAAGACGAAATTGTGAAGCGGTGGCTTGAGGTTTCTAAAAAGATTGGACAGAATCCACTCGACGAATGGGGGAAGACTGATTCGCCAAATGTTTCAGTAAAAGGTATGCGAGACTATGCCTACCTTGTGATTCGTAGACATGGCTCACCAATCCACTTCCGTGAAGTAGCAAGTCAGATTGAAAAACTTTTTGGAAAGAAAGCTCACGTTGCAACAACTCATAACGAACTGATCAAAGACAAGAGGTTCGTTCTGGTTGGGCGAGGGCTCTATGCTCTCTCAGATTGGGGTTATCTAGCTGGAGTTGTACGAGACGTAATCAGTCAAGTAATTGAAGATAATGGCCCACTTACACGAGAAGATGTTATTGAGAAGGTTCTTAAGGAGCGATACGTAAAAGAAAATACTATCCTTGTAAACCTTCAGAATCCAAAACACTTCACGAAGACCGAGGAAGGAAAATACGCGATTACTCGATAAGAGAAACATAAAAAACATCTCCATCACGAGGTGTTTTTTTTGTATCCACGGAGGCCCATTGTTCATGGCGTTCTATTAGGGTAAAATAAGAGACAATGTTTGAAATCATTGGGTTACAGTTTATTCCTATTGTTGTGTGGCAAACCCTTGCGGCTGTAATCCCTTTTTATCTTATCTACAAGTTGACTAAGATTTTTTGGCGAGAATGGATACGGTATATTCAGAATGAGTTTTTCGAAAAAGAAGGATCTATTTTGCTTCAGATCAAAATTCCGCGAGATGTCACTAAGACTCCCGAGGCTATGGAGCTTATGCTTAATGGTCTTCATCAGACGGGTGGAGAGTCAACATGGATTGATCGAAACTGGAAAGGGAAGACACGGGCTTGGTTCTCACTTGAAATCGTATCAATTAGTGGTCAGGTATACTTTTTTATATGGACTCGTCCAAGTGCACGAACTATCATAGAGGCACAAATTTACTCTCAGTATCCAACTGCTGAAGTGGTCGAATCCGAGGATTACATGAATGAATTCGACCTCAAGACAGGTGGTTATCAGATGATGGGGTTTGAGTTAGAGCTTACCAAGCCTGATCCATATCCTATCAAGACTTACATTGAGTACGGTCTCGATAAAAAAGGTGATGACGAGGAGAATAAGGTCGACCCTCTAACGCCACTTTTGGAATTCATGGGAGGAATTGAACAGGGGCATAATATTATGGTTCAAATTCTTGTTCGTTCTCATAAAAAAAACAAACGAGACTTCAGTAAGACTTCATGGTGGAATCCGGTTTCTTGGTTTGGGAAAGCCGCTGACAGCTGGAAGGATGATGCTTATGCAGAGATCAAAAAAATTAAAGAATCAGTTGCTGGAAGAAACGAAGCCGGAGAGCCTGATCTAACCAAACCTCTTAACCTGACTGAAGGACAAAAAAACACAATCGGTGCTATCGAACGAAGTACAGGAAAGTATGGGTTCGATGTTGGGATTCGTTTGATCTATCTTGCAAAAGAAGAAATATTTAATGGAGCCAATATCCCAGGAATGGTTGGTGGATTCAAACAGTTTGGTTCGGAGTCACATAACGGATTCAAGCCTGCCTGGAAGACTGGGTTTGATTATCCGTGGCAGGATGTACGAGGAAAGCGGGTCTCGGGATGGAAAGAAAATATATTTGATGCCTATAAGGCTCGAGGTTATTTTTATAAGCCTTACACATTTGTTGGGTCCGGTAAGTTCTTGCCAGGAGGGACCTATAGTCGAGAGCCTTTTGTTTTGAATACTGAAGAGTTAGCAACTATCTATCACTTCCCAGGGCAAGTTGCTCAAACTCCTTCGTTCCAGAGGTTAAGTTCACGTAAAGGTGAGCCGCCAGCAAATCTTCCTATCTAAGTATGATCAATTTGACTCGAGAGAAAAAAGTTATTTTTGCCGGCTGGTTCAGATATGGTATCGCAACGATACTTTTCATATTTTTAAGCTTCTTTCTTTTCTTACGAGAAGAAGTTGCCGTTCCAAGTCCTGTAAGGATTCAGATTGAAGCAGGTTCTGCACTGGGGGATATTTCACACATGCTTGAGGAAGAAAATCTTATTAATTCAGAAACCCTATTCAATCTGTACACTCTTTTGACTGGAAATGCACAATCTCTCAAGTCTGGTACATATATTTTTGAGAAGGCACATTCGATACCAGAAATTCTTGACCGACTGATCGTCTACGATACCCAGGTTGAACGGGTCGCTGTTACTTTCCCTGAGGGATTTACAAGAGCAGAGATGGCTGTTCTTCTGGAAGAAACATTCTCTGATTTTGATCGCCTCTCTTTTCTTGACCAGACTCGAGAAGGATACCTTTTCCCAGATACCTACACGTTCTTTGAGACAGTTCCTGTTCCCCAAATTATTGAAGAGCTCGAAATGAGACATTCCGAGATAATTGCTGAACTTATGAAAACTTATAGTCTTCCAGAAGGGTTTACTGAAGAAGATTGGATCATTCTCGCCTCAATTGTTGAGAAAGAAGCAAATACAGCAGAATCAAGACGTATGGTCGCGGATATCCTCTTGAGGAGACTCGAAGTAGGAATGGCTCTCCAGGTTGACGCGACGTTTGTTTATGGCGTACAAAAAGACAGCTTTACCCTTACAACTGAGGATCTCTTAGAGGATCACGAATATAACACCTACACAAGGAAAGAACTTCCTCCTACTCCAATCAGTAATCCTGGTGAGGATGCCCTCAGGTCTGTTTTGGAGCCTATTCTAAACACCGCCGTGTACTTCCTGACAGGACTGGATGGTGTGATGTACTACGCCGATACATACGATGGGCATTTGGATAATCGGAGGTTGTATCTGAATAAATAAGAGGAGGGCATCTCTTTTGAGATGTGCGTTCTTTCTTTCTATATTTCAAAAAACCTTATACAATAGATTTACATAAAATTATGCATATGTTCAAAAAGCTTTCCCAACACTTCCTTCTTAGGAAATATCTCAAAGATAGTCCGTATCTTCCACAAGGTGATAGGCAGAAGGTCTTTGTGGGTCTTTCGGGTGGAGTAGATTCATCGGTTAGCGCTGCAATTTTACAATACCTTGGATACGATGTTGAAGGAGTTTTCATTAAGGTTTGGCAACCAGATTGGATGGCATGCTCATGGAAAGAAGACAAAAGGGACGCTATGCGTGTTGCTGCTGACCTTGGCATCCCCTTTCACTTCCTTGATCTTTCAAAAGAATACAAAGATAACGTTGTCGATTACATGATTGATGAGTACAAAAAAGGTCGAACACCAAATCCTGATGTTATGTGTAACCGATCAGTAAAATTTGGAGGTTTTTATGACTGGGTCAAAGAACAAAGTCCTGAAGCTTTAATTGCGACTGGTCACTACGCGAGTCGATATTTTGATGACAAGCGTGAAGAACAAGTCATGGCTTGCGGAATTGATCAAAATAAAGACCAGACGTATTTCCTGTGGCAACTTCGGAAAGAGCAACTCTCGTCGGTTATTTTCCCTCTGGGACATATTCCCAAGAACGACACCCGGAAGCTTGCTGAATATTTTAATCTTCACAATAAGGATCGTAAAGATTCGCAAGGACTTTGTTTTATTGGGCATGTTGATATGGAGGATTTCTTAGGTCATTTCATGAAATTAAAAAAAGGTAATGTCTTGAGTACTGAGGGGAAGAAAATTGGAACGCACAGAGGTTCAGAAATATATACTCTTGGGCAGCGTGGCGGAATCGAGTTCTTCGATCAGACAGAAGATAAAAAAGCTCTGTATGTTGTTGCCAAGGATATTAAGAAAAATGAACTTACAGTTTCAGAAGGTAGGGACTTTTTCACAGAAAAATCAGACATAATCATCCTTGAGAATTGCAACTGGAGGCATAAACTTCCAGAAATGTGCGTAGCGCATATTAGATATCACGGAAAAAGTCTTCCTTGTGAAATTATCAAGGAGTCTCCTGAGAAGACACGTATTAAGATTGGGGTTGATGATGATTCAATAACTCCAGGTCAATCAGTAGTTTTATATCAAAATGATGTATGTTTAGGAGGCGGAGTCGTTGCAGGGTAAGGATTTTTAGGTATACTAGGAATTATTAGTTAGTTAATATATTCTTATGAACAAAACAAGCCTTACGCTCATTGCTCTTATTATCTTTCTTCTTGGGCTTGGAATTTTCCTTGGACGAAATGATGCTCAGACCGCAGGTGAAAAAGACGGAGAGGCGAATTCAGCTTTTGAACAAGAAGGAGAGAAAAGAAAGTTCAATATTCAGCACTCATTTGAAAAGGGAACACATACTTTTGCAGGAACTGTTAACCTTCCAACTCCGTGCCATACTCTTGAAGTTTCTTCAAATGAAGATGCTGATGGAGTAATGATTGATGTGGCTGTTGATACGACAGACGACGCCTGTGCTCAAGTAAACACTCCTAAGTCATTCGTTTATACTGTAGAAGGAGGAGAGAAGGTTAACCCATTCGGAACAATCGGGGGTGAAGTCGTAGAGATGAATCTTTTTGAAAAAGAAACAGTTGAAGAGATCGATCTAGAGCAGTTTGAAGCTAAAGGATAGCCAATGTTTACGGTTACTAAGCAAAATGGAGAGCAAGAAGATTTCAGTCGTGAAAAATTACGGATGTCTCTTCGGCGTTCTGGTGTTGCAACGTGGCTGGTAGACGAAATTATTCATGAAGTAGAAGGTAAATTTGCTCGTAAGAAGAAACTTCCAACAGATAAGCTTTACGCGTTTGTGCGTGAGAAGCTTCAGAAAAAATCTAAGAATGCTGTCCCTCGGTATACAATTAAGCGTTCACTTCTGACACTTGGTCCGACGGGATTTCCTTTCGAGCAATTTTTGGCTAAGATCTTCGAAGCAAAAGGCTTCCATGCGAGAACAGGGCAAATTCTTCAAGGAAAGTGTGTCACTCATGAGATGGATATTGTAGCTTGGGATGAGCATGAGCTCCTTTTTATTGAAGTTAAGTTTCATAATCGACTTAAGTTAAGGTCCGATACTAAGACTGCACTTTATATTAAGGCTCGGATGGATGATCTTGTTGATACAGAGCTTTCGTATACAGGGCCTGTCAAGAAGATGACGCAAGGTGTTCTTATTACGAATACTAAGTTCACGTCGAGTGCTCTTAAGTTTGGTCTTTGTGCAGGGATTGACATGATGTCTTTCGATTATCCTGCAAAGGGAAATCTCTATGATCTTATCGAGGAAACAGGTCTTCATCCGTTAACATGTCTTAACGAGCTATCGAAAGGTCACAAGAAGACACTTCTTGATAATGGAGTCATCACATGTAAGATCTTGGCTGACGATCCTAAACTCCTTGATCGCCTCAATCTGAATCGGAATAGGAGGAAGCGAGTTTTAGACGAAATAAATGCAATATGCTACCATACTGATTATGATAAAAGCCAACGACGTTCGTAAGCGATTTTTTAATCTGCTTACCCAAGAATATGGACATACTATTATTCCTTCAGCTTCTACGGTTCCAGAAAACGATCCATCCGTGCTTTTCACGACTGCTGGAATGCAGCCACTGGTTCCGTATCTTACCGGTAAAGAACATCCACAAGGTAAGCGTCTTGTAGATATACAGAAGTGTGTTCGGACTGGAGATATTGAAGAGGTCGGTGATGATACGCATAACACCTTCTTTGAAATGATGGGGTATTGGTCCCTCGGAGATTATGGGAAAGAACAGGCGATCAAGCAAACCTATATTTTCATGACTGACCCAGAAAAAGGTCTCGGCCTTGATCCTGAACGAATGTACGTTACGTGTTTTATTGGGAACGACGACGCACCTCGAGATGATGAATCATCTGAAATCTGGCAAAAAATGGGAATCCCCAAAAACCGAATCTATTTTTATGAAAAAGAAAACTGGTGGGCACCAGGAGACAATGGTCCTTGTGGGCCCGATACTGAGTTCTTTTATGATATTACTGAAGAAGGACTTGGAAATATGACACAGGAAGAGTACGAAGCTGCCGATGAAGCCCAACAAATACTTGAGCTTTGCAATAATGTGTTCATGGCTTACGTAAAGAAAGATGGAAAAGTGATTGGAGAGCTTCCACATAAAAATGTCGATATGGGCGGTGGTCTTGAACGAATGGTTAAAGTTGCTCAAGGGGTAGAGTCTGCGTTCGAAACTGATCTTTTCTTGCCAATTATTGAAAAGCTCAACGAATACCACTCAGAAATTCCCAAGAAAGACCTACGGATCATTGCTGATCACATCCGGTCAAGTGTAATCCTTATGAGCGATGGAGTGCGTCCAGATAACAAAGATCAGGGGTATATTCTTCGGCGTCTTTTACGGAGAGCTGTCCGTATTGCAGACAGGTATGATATTTCACCTGACCAACTAAGCCAATTAGCTCTTCCTGTCCAGGGGATCTACGAAGGTGTGTATGATCTTGGAAATATCGATGAAATTTCGCACGAAATCAAGCAAGAAGGAGAAAAGTTCCAAAAAACCCTTAAGCGGGGAATGAAGGAGTTTGAGAAAAAGACACAAGATAAAGTGATGAGCGGAGAAGATGCTTTCATCCTTTTCACATCGTATGGATTTCCAATTGAGCTTATTGAAGAAATGGTTGTGGAAGAAAATATCTCATTTGATCGAGTCGAATACGAAAAAGCTTTTGAAGCGCACCAAGAGCTTTCGAGGAAAGGAGCTGAGCAGAAATTCAAAGGCGGGCTTGCTGGCAACGGAGAGATGGAAACGAAGTATCATACAGCAACACACCTTCTCCACAGCGCTCTCAAAAAGGTCCTAGGAGATCATGCAGGGCAGAAGGGGAGTAACATAACCTCCGAACGTTTACGATTCGATTTTACGCATGATGCCAAGATGACAGACGAGGAGAAAACTGAAGTTACGAGACTTGTTAATGAGGCGATTGAAGCGAAACTCTCCGTAACTCAGCAAGATATGTCATATGATGAGGCCATGAAAAAAGGTTCAGTTGGTTTGTTTACTGATAATTATGGTGATGTGGTTAGCGTTTATACTGTTGGAGTTGATGATTCACCTGTGAGTCGCGAGCTTTGTGGTGGTCCTCATGTCAAAAATACTGGAGAGTTGGGGGTGTTTCGAATAAAGAAAGAAGAGGCGAGTAGTGCTGGGGTGAGAAGGATCAAGGCTGTGCTCTTATAATTGAATAAACTTCCAAAGCACTCATTCCTCGGAGTTGGGTGCTTTTCATTTTCCTTTACACCAAAACCGCGTATAATAAAAGTACTTAACTCTATGCGTTCTTCATCTCTAAAAAGTCATACTATTCTCAACGTCGTAGTTCGGAGTGGAGCAATTTATGCACAGATTCTTTCTGTTGATGAAAAAGGACGGCAACGGATTCTCCAGACCGAAGATAAATATGTTTTTTTTGAGGATATAAGAACCTCTGAGAAATATATGGAGAAAATTACCAAGACTGCAGAATCAGTAGTTACAAAAATTGTCGAGCGTCTGAGAGTTCAGAACAAAGTCGATGTTGATTACGTCGCTGTCTTTTATTCTTCGCCATGGTTTACTTCTGATCTGAAGAGGTTTGATATTTCCCCTACAGAAGGTCAGGCTCTTTTCGAAAAAGAAACTATGAAAGAGATACTGGAGGAGTCTGCTCGAGAACTTAAACAGGAGTACAAGGAGAATGAATACCTCAGACCTATTGAGCAACATATTTCCAATATGAACCTCAACGGCTATGATCTCGTGGATCCTTACGGAAAAGAGTACACTACTGGAGTGGTAACAATTCTCACAACGTGGGTTTCTCTGGCCTTCCAAGAAACGCTCGTTCAGACACTTCAATCTATCTGCCAACACAAGAAGATTCTGCACTTTTCATTTCCGTATGCACTGATCGCAACACTTGATTATAAAACTGAAACAAGATTTTGTATCCTTGATGTGCACAGCGAGATCACCGATATTATTTTCATGAAAGATGAAGTTGTTGAGTCAATTCAAAGTATCCCTGTTGGGACGAACCACCTCTTGACTGCAATGAACCAAAAGATATTCACGTCAAATCAAGAAAAAATGAACTTCTTAGAGATGATCACAAAAAAATACATTGACCAACAGAGTGCCGAGGTGCACAAAAATATTTGTGAGGCGGAAGTGCTCCGGTGGTACGAATCTCTTATGAATATTCCATACTTCAAGTCAACATATGACTACGTTATCCTGGCAGAAGATCCTTTCAAATTTCTGTTCGAAGAATGTCTTTCCCGTGAGAAATCCGTCTATACCCACGAGCTTTCAGAGGAGGCTGAAGGAGGTTACGTATTGAAGCATGCAGCTTTGTTTTGGGATAAATACGCCAAAACTCACCCAGAACATCTCCACAGATTGCAGAAGTAGGACTTTGTACGTATAATGGATTTATGGAAAAAAACTTTTTAAAGGACGTGATCCCACCAGCGCATCAAAAATCAGTAAGAGACATCCCTTTACCAAATAAAAGCACAGGAACTTCTAGAAGACGACCCTCTGACGCCTCGCTGAGAAAGGCGAGCAGTCACGTGCCTAAAAGATCCCGAAGAATTCCCGAAGGTCACTTTGCTCGAAAAAAGTCCAAAGTTCCTTTCGCCATTCTTCTTGCCATTCTTCTTGTAGTAGGAGTTTGGATGTATGGAATTTTTGCCCATTCTGCAACAATTACCCTTGAGACCGAAGTGATACGCTCAAGCCCAGTAGATGGTGCATTTACAATTTATAATCAGCTCAACCCTCCTGAGACGATCCCACAGGCATATATTCCTTACTCACTCCAGACACTTACTGCGGAAACTTCCCAAGAAGTCCCAGCGAGCGGACGAGAAGAGGTCGAGGACTTTGCAACGGGGACAATTAAGGTCACTAAAGCAAGTGCAGGATCACAGCCGCTTATTAAGAATACACGTTTCGAATCAGAGGACGGAAGGATTTATCGTGTTCGACATTCGATTACTATTCCAGGAAATGGACAAAAGGAAATCGAAGTTTTTGCTGATCAACCAGGAGAGACCTACAATCTCGCAGTTGGAACATTTACTATCCCAGGACTTGATGGATTTCCCGAATTTGACGAAATTAAGGCAGAAACGATAACTGCGATTAGCGGGGGGTTCTTGGGTGTACGAAATGTCGTCTCAGAAGAAGATGAAGAAAGAACTCGAGCAACACTCCAGAAAAAACTCGAAACTGACCTTGTTGCTCAAATCGGAACTACGATTTCATCTGATAAAGTTTTCTATTACACTCCTTCGTTCATAAAATATATTTCTACCCCTTCAGAAGCAACTGGGGATAAAGTAGTGCTTCGAGAGAAAGGTGTACTCCAAGGGCTCTTATTTGAAAAAGCAGATATTACTCAGGCATTAGTGAAAACTTCAGTTGTTGGATCTACAAATCTTGATAGTATTACGATTGATAATATAGACGCACTCTCTATTACACTCGAAGGAAAAGAGACCTTTGATCCAGAAGTTGCAGAGACAGGGTCACTTCTTATCTCAGGAAGCCCTGCCTACTCTTGGGGAATCGTACAGGGAGTACTGGGAGACCAAATTAAAGGTGTTTCCCAGGGAGATGCTGAGAGTGAGCTCTTGAGACAAACGGGTATTCAGAAGTTTACAATCGATATCTCTCCATTCTGGAAAAACAGTCTTCCTAAAGACTCAGGAGATATTAACTTCACTTTTTCAGAGTAATTTATTGACTCATCCTTAATATCTGCTAGAATAGCGTTCGTGTCAGAAACAAAGATCAATACAGGAACTATTATAGAAGCTTTACCGAATACTATGTTTCGTATTCTTCCTGATGAAAATCAAGAAGAATCAACAGAGGAATGTATTTCATACCTCGCAGGTAAAATGCGTTACCACAGAATCCGTGTGATTGTGGGGGATCGTGTTGAATACCATATCGATCCATACGGAGGTAAAGCAAAAATCACAAAACGACTGTAGTATGAAAATTAAATCATCACTTAAGGTAGAAAAAAAAGGAGACCAGCTCGTACGCCGAAAAGGTCGACTCTACCGTATCAACAAAAATGATCCACGTCGTAAAGCTCGACAGGGTTAGTTCACTTTACAAGACAAAATCAATTTGATAAACTATCGCGACCTTATGAGAATTTCAGGTATAACTCTTCCGGAGAAAAAAAGAATGGAAATTGCACTTACAGAAGTGTATGGTATTGGACGCCCACAAGCTCTCAAGATTCTTGAAGCTGCTGGTGTTGATGCTGGTAAAAAACCGTTGGACTTGACTCCTGATGAAGAAGCAAAGATCCGAGAGAAAGTAGAAGAACTGACCATTGAGGGAGAGCTCAAACGAGAAATCTCACAAAACATTAAACGCCTGAAGGATATCCAAGCTTATCGAGGTTCACGTCATGCAAAACGATTGCCTGCACGTGGTCAACGATCAAAGACAAACTCACGAACGGTTCGTGGGAATGTTCGAAAGACTATGGGATCTGGTAAACGATCTGTTGAAAAGAAATAGCATATGGGTAAAAAACGAATTGCATCAAAAGGAGATAAAGAATCAAACCTCAAAGGAGGTAAGAAAGGAAAAAAGCGAAAGCTTGCTTCTGGCGTTTTGAATGTCCTTGCAACATACAACAACACCATCGTAACGTTGGCTGATCCAAAAGGTAACTCTGTAGCTGCAACATCAGCTGGAGCTCTTGGATTCCGAGGTGCGAAGAAAGCAACACCTTTTGCTGCGGCAAAAGTTGGAGAAGCTGTCGCTGTGCAAGCAGAGAGTATGGGACTTAAGGAAGTATCAGTTGTCGTTAAGGGTGTAGGTTCAGGTCGTGAGGCCGCAATTCGAAGCTTTGTTTCTGGAGGAATTGCAATAACATCTATTCAAGACCAAACTCCGGTTCCACATAATGGACCAACCCGAAGGAAGCCAAGACGTGTCTAACGTTTTGATCATTTTATTAACTATTTAGAATTATTGTATGCGCGTAGGACCAAAGTATAAAATTGCTCGAAGACTCGGAGCTCATGTTTTTGAAAAAACACAATCTCCTAAATTTGCTGTTTCAGAGCAAAAAAGAAAACGAAAATTTTCACGACCTGGATCTGTGTTCTCACGTCAGTTGCTTGAAAAGCAACGGGTGCGTCTTAACTACGGACTTTCAGAGAAACAATTCTCTAACTATGTTAAGAAATCTATCGCTTCACACCAGAGCAATGCCGAAGCTGGTTTATACCAACTTCTAGAGACAAGGCTCGACTCTGCACTTCTACGTGCTGGATTTGCAATAACACGAGGTCAGGCAAGGCAGATCGCCAATCACGGACACTGTCTTGTGAATGGAACTCGAGTTGATATCCCCTCATACGTTGTAAAACAGGATGATGTGATTACTCTACGAGACCGAAGTGCTGAATCGGAACTCTTCCGAGAACTTGCAAGTACTGTTGCTGATACAACGGTTCCGGCTTGGCTCAAGGTGGACGGAAAGAAGAAATCTATCACTGTTGACGGAACTCCTGATTATACAGGAAAAGAAACACCGTTTGATTTCGGTACGGTACTTCAGTTCTACAAGCGATAGGCTTGTCAGTTCTATTCAATGGACGTATACTTTGTCTCATTGAAAGAGAATGTAACGATTGTTGTGTTTTCTTCGATGAGATAATCATTTTTATAAATAAAGGATTTTCAAATCCTGTAAGATAATTTCCACTAGGTATGACATCAGATCTTCAAATTGCACTCCCTTCAAAACCACAAATCGTAAGCGAGGAAGGTTTTCGAGGTATTTACGAAATTGACGGACTCTACCCAGGGTATGGTCACACACTTGGTAATTCGTTGCGACGGATTATCCTCTCTTCGCTTTCTGGAGCAGCGATCACTCATCTAAAAATTGATGGAGTTTCTCACGAATTTTCAACAGTCAAGGGTGTAAAAGAAGATGTAATTTCTATGATTCTTAATCTTCGAAAAGTTCGAATTAAGATGCTTTCTGATGAAACACAGAATGTGAACCTCATCGTTGAAGGTCCTAAGGTAGTTACCGCTAAAGAACTTGGAAAAGCAGCTGGTCAGCTCGAAATACTTAATCCAGATCAGGTTCTCTTTGAGATAACCGACAAGTCAAAAGTGGTTGTTGAAATTACTGTAGAACATGGTCTAGGATTCCTTTCCAAAGAGGCTGTCCATACTGATCGGCTTGACGCTGGAGCAATTGCACTTGATGCGAACTTCAGTCCAATACATCGAGTTAACTATGAAGTAGAGAATATGCGTGTTGGATCACGTACTGACTTTAATAGACTCCGAGTATTCGTTGAGACTGATGGAACACTTACTCCAAAAGAGGCTCTTGAGAAATCAATTGAAATCATGATCAATCAACTCAAGTCTATCGTTGGGTTCAAAGAGGATCCTGAAGTCGAAAGTCTTTCAGAACCAGTGATTGAAGTTGATGAAAAAGAGCTTGAAGACTTTCTGAAGACTCGAATCGAGAACCTAGAACTTTCTTCGCGCACAATAACAGCTCTTACCAACGCAAACATCAGAACTGTTGGTGGGCTTGCCCGAAAGAGGGAAGAAGACCTTGGAGAGATCGACGGACTTGGTCAAAAAGGTGTTGACGAAATCCTAGAACTCTTGAAAGACAAGAACATTATGCTTAAATAGCAGAGCTTAGCTTTACAAACCTTTAATTTTTGATAGTATATCGCCTACTATGAAGCATCACGTAACACAAAGAAAATTTGGAAGAAAGAAGAATGTACGAACGGCTTTGCTTCGTTCGCTTCTTCATAATATTATTCGAGACGAAGCTATTGTCACAACTGAGGCAAAAGCAAAAGAACTTCGCCCTCTCATTGAGAAGATGGTAACTAAAGCAAAATCAGATAGTATTGCAAATCGACGAATTATCGCTTCACGTCTTTTCAACAACAAGGACATCACAAAGAAGCTTTTTGAAGAGATTGCACCACAGTATGCTGACCGTCCAGGAGGATACATGCGAATTACCAAACTTCCACAGCGTGGAAACGATGCTGCAAAAATGGCACATATCACATTTGTAAAATAAGCTTATGACTCACACTATTGACGCTACAAACAAATCACTCGGACGAATCGCTTCAGAAGCGGCGCATATCCTGCAAGGGAAGCATTCTGCTGATTTCGCAAAAAACAAAGTCTCACCTGATAAGGTTGAGATTGTTAACGCTGCACAAACCAAGATGAATGACAAGAAGGCAGACCAAAAAGCATACCCTAAATACTCAGGTTACCCTGGTGGACTTCGATTTGAAAAACTTGATAAAGTTATCAAAGAAAAAGGATACAAAGAAGTATATACTCGAGCTATAAAGCGTATGCTCCCTTCGAACCGTCTTCGAGATCTTCGATTAAAAAATCTAATTGTTACTGAATAATATTATGGCTACTGCAAGATACATTGAAGGAATTGGACGACGAAAAACTGCGGTTGCTCGTGTTCGAATTACTCCAAGTAAAAAGAACACTTTTGTAATCAATGAAAAAACTCTCGAAAATTACTTCCCAACAGACGAACTTCAGAAAGTTGTTACTGATGCACTTGATCTAGAAAAAGTCACTGACACATTCGATGTTTCAGTGAAAGTATCCGGAAGTGGAATTCATTCGCAAGCTGAGGCTGTACGACATGGGCTTGCCCGTTCTCTTAACGAGCACGATGGTGAACTCCGTGGTGACCTAAAGAAAGCTGGATTCCTGAAGCGAGATTCTCGTTCTGTTGAACGTAAGAAAGCTGGATTCCGAAAAGCTCGAAAGAAAGAACAGTGGTCTAAACGATAGTCTATGTCAGATACTTCATCATACACAGATCCTGATGACGCTGATATTGAATTTATCCCGGAAGACGAAGTTGTAGAGTCTGAAGGTTTAAAGAAGAAGGCTAAAAAAAAGCTTTCGGAACTTGAAGCTTGTAAGGTTGAGCGTCAGGAGTATCTTGATGGATGGCAACGATCTCAAGCAGACTATGCAAACCTCAAGAAGCGAATGGAAGAAGATAAGAAGAATATTGGTGCCTATGCAGTAGAGGCTTTTATTCAGGATCTTCTCCCAACCCTCGACGCTTTCGATATGGCTTTTGGCAACAAAGAATCCTGGGAAGCTGTAGACGCCAACTGGCGAGCTGGAATTGAGTTCATACACGGATCATTGATCCGGACGCTTGAGGAGCGAGGAGTCACCCTCTACGACCCTCTGGGCGAAGATTTCAACGCTGAACTTCACAACTCGCTAGAAATGGTCGCAGTGGAGAATGAGGAGCAAGAGGGAAAGATCATCTCAGTTATCCAGAAGGGGTACAAAATGGGAGATCGAATCATTCGAGTGCCGAATGTCCGAGTTGGTGAGGTGAAAGAGAGCTAATTTTATATTAAGAAAAAGATCTCAGAGGTGGGGTCTTTTATCTTATCCTCATTAAAAACCACACCACACAAAAACTTCACAAGACCACAATTACCTCCTCGACACAACACCCTCATCCATGATAAGATTGTGAAACTTATTCTTATACATTAATACGAAAATATACATTTTATGGCAAAAATTTTAGGAATTGATCTCGGAACTACAAACTCTGCTTTCGCAATCATGGAAGGAGGAGAACCTGCAATTCTAGAGAACAGTGAAGGGAATCGAACAACCCCCTCTATTGTTGCTATTTCGAAGCAGGGGGAGCGAATTGTCGGGCAAGCTGCAAAGCGCCAAGCGGTAACTAATCCTACGAACACTGTTTTTGGGGTGAAGCGATTCATCGGTCACACCTTCGAAGATGCTTCTGTTCAAAAAGACAAAGAAACGGTTCCTTATGTTATGAAGAAAGGAGACAAAGGAGGTGTAGCTATCACTCTTGATGGAAAAGATTATTCCCCAGAAGAGATCTCTGCAATGATCATCCAGAAGATCAAGAATGATGCCGAAGCGAAGATCGGTGAGAAGATAACAGAAGCGATCATTACCGTTCCTGCGTATTTCAATGATGCACAACGGCAAGCGACAAAAGATGCTGGAAAAATTGCAGGACTTGATGTAAAACGAATCATCAACGAGCCAACAGCCGCTGCGCTTTCATATGGGTTCAACAAGAAGAAAGATGAGCAAATTGTTGTATTTGATTTCGGAGGAGGAACCTTCGACGTTTCTGTCCTTGAAGTTGGAGATGATGTAATTGAGGTTAAGTCAACAGATGGAGATTCACACATGGGAGGGAAAGATATCGACCAAACCATTATCAAATGGATTGTTGAAGAATTCAAAAAAGAAAACGGAGTCGATCTTGGAAAAGATCCTCTTGCGATGCAGCGACTCTATGACGAAGCAGAAAAAGCAAAGATCAGTCTTTCTACCGCAAAAGAATACAGCATAAATATCCCATTTATCACATCAGGAGATGCAGGACCAATCCATCTTGATCTTGCCCTTTCACGATCGAAGCTCGAGGACCTTGCGCGACAATATGTCGAACGAGCAATCGAAATTACCAAAGCTGCAATTAAAGAGTCGCCATTCGAAATTTCGGACATTGATGAGGTAATTCTCGTTGGAGGCCAGACGCGAATGCCAATGATTCAAGAAGAGGTAAAGAAACTCTTTGATGGAAAAGAGCCGAACCGATCTATCAATCCAGATGAAGTTGTTGCTCTCGGGGCAGCAATCCAGGGAGGAATCCTTGCTGGAGATGTAAACGACATTCTCCTTCTTGATGTAATTCCACTTTCACTTGGTATTGAGACAATGGGAGGAGTTTCAACAAAACTTATCGAGAAGAACACGACAATTCCAGCATCGAAGTCTCAAATCTTCTCTACAGCGGCCGATAATCAGACACAGGTAGATATTCACATTTCGCAAGGAGAACGTGCGATGACAGCCGATAATAAGTCTCTGGGACGGTTTGTCTTGGCCGAGATCCCACCTGCACCACGTGGAGTTCCTCAAGTAGAAGTAACGTTCGATGTAGACGCGAACGGAATCCTTAATGTCAAGGCTACAGACAAGGCTTCTGGAAAAGAACAATCAATCAGAATCGAGGCATCGTCGAGTCTTTCAGATGAAGAAATTGAAAAGATGAAAAAAGACGCCGAAGCACACGAAGCTGAGGACAAGAAAAAACAAGAAGGAGTAGAAGTGAAGAATACTGCTGAACAGGCAATTTATACTTCAGAAAAAGCAATTACTGACGCTGGAGAGGACGCAACTGATGAGATCAAAACTTCAATTAACGAAAAAGTTGAAGCACTCAAGAAAGTGAAAGACGAAGATGATATCGAAGCGACCAAGAAAGCAACTGACGAACTAACCGTAGAACTCTCAAAGATTTACGAAATCATACAGAAGAAAAATGAAGCAAAAGAAAGTGGGGAAGCTACACCTGAAGATGGAAAAGAGGATAACGTTCAAGACGCAGAAGTAGAAGAGGAAAGTGACGTAAAGAAAGACCAAGAAGATAGCGAGGAGAAAGATAAAGAAAAGAAATAGTCTTCTTGCAAAATAATGAAGAAAAAAACCACCTCGGAAATGAGGTGGTTTTTGGTAAAAAAAGACCTAGGAGTTAGTTTCGTAACAGCCTCTGAATGCTTTTTTAATGCTGTACGACTGTCGAGAAGACAGAAATGTGCTATTCATGCGACTTGAGGAATACGTACACGATCGACCAAACGCTTTGCATTACGTAATACTTCATTATCGTTTATCAATCCTTCACGGAAAACTTGATCGCGCTTGATGAAGTTCCTGTAATAGGTCATGATCTTACTCTCAGGAAAGTGTAATTGAGCCAAAGCAAGATTTGTCGTCTCATTTTTCTCTTCGGTCAAGCCTGAAATAGCGAGAGCGAATGAATTAACGAATCCCTCATTATGCTCAGATGCATAATGAAGACCACCTCCGTACTTCTTTTCACGAGGATCTCTTTCGGGAAAAGATGATAGAGTTTGGCGATTGTAGAAATTAGTCATGGCTCGACTGGCTCTTTCAGCAGCAATTTTCTGAGTCAAACCTTCTCTTTCGTCAATAGGAAATTCTCCGACTGAGATGATGTCGACTTCACCATCAATTGGTAGGAGGGCAATACTGAATCCTCGGTGTTTTTCCATATCGAACCAAGGCTCATTCCGGAAGAGCTCGACGAATGTTGAGAGAGTACTTTCTGCGAGAGTCTTGTTTATTTTATGTAGTTTTCTCATGGTGTTTCTGAGCTACTGTGCTCATTTCGAGATTGTTTATACATCATACGGTCAAATAAATCAATCTTTTACCCAGAAAGATCAAAAGATATCCCAAACCCTCTTGATTATCACTCCATTTCGCGTAAAATACCCACCATGTCAAAAAACTACTATGAAGTGCTCGGAATCGATAAAACTGCCTCAAAAGATGAGATCAAGAAGGCTTTCAGAAAGAAGGCCCAGCAATATCACCCTGACAAGAAAGGGGGTGACGAGGCCAAATTTAAAGAGGCGAACGAGGCTTACACTGCTCTCAGTGATGATAAGAAAAAAGCGCAGTACGATCAGTATGGCTCAACCGATGCTGGTTTTGGCGGCGGTGGAGCAGGAGGATTTGGTGGCTTCCAAGGTGGGGGGCAAGAGGCTGAGTTTGATATGAACGATATTTTTGAGAGTTTCTTCGGAGGGGGGAGGCGGCAAAGAACTCCAAGAGGGAGAGACATTTATCTTGATATTGACATTGAGTTCAAGGATATGATTTTTGGGATGAAGAAAGAAATCAGATTCACTCGAGACGCCAATAAATCAGATGAAAAAATGACCGTAACCATTCCCGCGGGGATTGATGCAGGTGAAATGCTTCGTGTGCGAGAAAAAGGGGAGCCAGTCGAAGGAGGAAATCCAGGTGATCTTTATATTCGGATTCACACGGCAATGCCAAAAGATACGCAGAAGATGGGGCAGAATATTATTCAGCTCTTCACTATTTCTGCTCCTGAGGCAATTCTTGGAGGAAAAAAAGAGATTACGTTCCTTGGCGAGAAACTCACTGTCAAAATTCCTGCAGGAATCACTCATGGTAATATGCTCCGGGTAAAAGGGAAGGGAGTTGAGATGCGAAACGGAGTTCGAGGGGATCTGATGCTTCAGATTGATATTGATATTCCAAAGAAAATAAGTAAGAAAGCAAAGTCTCTTCTCGAAGATCTTCTGAAGGAGCTTACATAATCCAAAGCATATGATCATCACACTGTATCTTATTGCTGCAATATTTCTGATCATCACGGTTGCGGGTTGGATCATGATGGGAAAGAATGAGACAATTATGGGATTTTTTATCGCTTGTGGAATCGCAACAATATTCTACTTTGCCGGGAGAGGGACGTTTCTTGAAAGCGAAACGATTACACAAGTTCAGTCCCTTGGTTATATGTTTAATCTAATTTATGCTCTCGCAGTTTTTGTCTGGTTGGATTAGAACTCTATTCTTAACCTCCTGTGGAAATCATAGATAGCGAACTCCTTCAAACAAGGTACACTTAACACATGACTTCTGATCTTCTCATTATTCTTGGAATTACTTTTATTCTCTATGGAGTCCTTTACTTGAAAGGAAGTGCTCTTGTTCTGGCGAGCGTTCTTTCAGCAACGTTCAGTCTCTATACCGCGCAATATCTTTTCACAACTGGAATCCTTACTGTTACACCACTGGTGCAGAAGATTCTTATTGCTGTTCTTCTCATCATTGGAATCACAAGCTTCTCTTCTGTTCTACGATCAAGAAGACTTGGATATAGCGTAACTAAGCGAGTTCTTGGCTTTGTTATCTGCGCTCTCTCTGCACTTTATATTGTTGGGATGTATCTTCAACTTCTACCCAACACACTTTATGAGTTTTCTACTGATACTGAACTCCTCTACGCAACAAAAATTGGATTTACTGGTGCACTGTTCTTGATTCCATTTTTGCTGCCAATTTTGTTAAGGAAAGTTGACTAGAGCGTTCAGGAGATTGTAATAATTAAGGAACTCTGCACAACATTGCAGACTTTTTTCTTTTTTCTAAACATGCTAAACTACTTTTATGAAAAAAGTTTTACTTTCAGGGATCAAACCAACTGGCGATATCCATATCGGAAACTATTTCGGTGCTATTAAGCAGTTCATTGAGCTTGCTTCCGAGTACGAAACGAGAGTATTCGTTGCGGACCTTCATGCGCTTACGAGTGTCAATGACAGGGAGGTACTCAAGAGTAATATTATCAATCAGGTGAAGACCTATATTGCTTGTGGGCTCGACCCTCAAGAAGTCACACTCTTCCAACAATCAGAGTTTCCAGAGATTACTGAGATAGCGTGGATATTCAATTGTCTCCTCAGTATGCCTCAATTGATGCGAGCACATTCCTTCAAAGACGCTGAAGCAAAAGACAAAGATATCAACGTTGGGGTCTTCACGTATCCGCTCCTTATGGCTGCAGATATTCTTGTTCATGATGCGGATATTGTCCCCGTAGGAAATGATCAAGCACAGCACGTTGAGATCGCGCGAGATGCTGCGAGGAAGTTCAACATAGCTTTTGGAGATACATTCAAAGAACCTCAAGGAAAGTTTGTTGCAGGTGCAGCATCCGTTCCAGGGATTGATGGAGAGAAGATGTCGAAGAGTTACGGGAATGTAATTCCATTGTTCGCATCAAAAGATGAGATCACTAAGCTCGTCATGAAAATTGCTACAGACTCAGCAGCTCTCGCTGACAGCAAGAAGCCAGACGAAAATAATATTTATAATATTCACAGGCTTGTTATTAATGCGGAGCGTGATGCGTTCGTGAGGGCGAAGTACATAGATGGAGGAATGGGCTATAAAGATGCGAAGGATATGCTTATCGAAGATCTCGAAACCTTCATAGCTCCAATTAGAGAGAAGTTCAATTCAATCTCAGACGAAGATGTCAAGAAGGTCTTATTGGAAGGAAATGCTAAGATGAGACCAATCATTGAGGCTAAGCTCGCACAGGTAAAAGAAAGAACAGGATTGTCGCTTTAATCATCAATAACAAATAACATTTTCTTATGAAAGAACGAATTTTTATCGATCAGCTTGGGGAGCATAAAGGAGAGAAAGTATCAGTCTTCGGGTGGGTTCATATTAGGCGTGACCATGGAAAGCTTATCTTCCTTGATCTTCGCGACACAACAGGTCTTGTACAGATGGTGGCGCTCCCAGAGCATGATGGAGTTATCGAAGAGGCAACTAAACTCCGATCAGAATTTGTTGTTGAGATTGAAGGGAATGTTAACGAGCGTCCTGAACGGATGGTTAAAGAAGGGCTCAATGGTGATATTGAAATCGAAATTCTTAACGTTAAGATTATTTCTGAATCTGAGACACCCCCATTTGAACTTACTGATGACACTTCCGGAATTGATGAAGAAGCGCGTCTTAAGTATCGATATCTTGACCTCAGGACAGATCGAATGCAAAAAAATATGAAAATGCGAAGCGAGTTTGGGCGTCTTGTGCGTGAATTCCTTCACACAAAACGATTTACCGAGATTGAAACACCAATCCTTACGGAAGCGACTCCAGAAGGTTCACGAGACTTTGTGGTTCCATCGCGTCTGCAACCAGGATCATTCTATGCTCTCCCACAATCTCCACAGCAATACAAACAGCTTTTGATGAACGCAGGATTCGATCGGTACTTCCAGCTTGCACGAGCCTTCCGAGATGAAGATCTTCGGGCTGATCGAGGGTTTGAACACACACAAGTAGATATTGAAATGTCATTCGTTACTCAGGAAGACATTCTAAATATGGTCGAGGAAATGATGATTGCGACTGCTGAAAAGCTTGGGAAAACAATCAAAGAAAAGCCCTTTCCTCGAATTTCATATAAGGATGCAATGGAGAAATATGGAGACGATAAATTTGACCTCAGAACAGAAGAAGAAAAAGAAGCTGGAGTCCTCGCATACGCCTGGGTGGTAGATTTTCCGATGTTCGAGAAGGATGATAATACGGGAAACTGGACGTTCACTCACAATCCATTTTCAATGCCAAAAGAAGAAGACATCGAGAAGCACCTCAAAGGAGAAGACATCGAATCAATCATTGCTCAGCAATACGACCTTGTTTGTAATGGATATGAAGCAGGAGGGGGAAGTATCCGAGCTCATGACCCAGAAGTCCTTAAAGCAACGTACAGGATCATGGGGAACACCGAAGAGGAAATCGAGAAGAATATTGGACATATGCTCGAAGCATTTTCGTACGGAGTACCGCCACACGGAGGAATCGCTCTTGGAGTCGAACGGAGTGTTATGAACCTCGTAAACGAAGAGGCTCTCCGAGAGGTCCAAGCATTCCCAATGACTCGAAAAGGGAAGACCTCAGTTATGAATGGTCCGTCGAAGCTCTCACAACAGGCTCTGCAGGATTTGTCGATTATGAGTACGAAGAAAAAAGATTAAGGTTTTTGCTCAGTCTTAGCTCTGAATACTTCGAATGAGCGAGTAAGAGATGTTCCAAGGTAAAAATAATGTAGAAAACAAAACCTCACCTGAAAATGGATGGGTTTTGTTGAAACGATAAAAACCATCTTTCCCACAAACACTCACCTCAAATCTTCAAAAACGCGCTATAATAAAACCAATGCAATTCTCCATCCAGCAAAATGCCTTCGACGGACCACTCGAACTCCTGGTGAATCTCATTCAGAAGAAGAAAGTTCACGTAACAGATATTAATCTGTCCGAGATCGCAGACGAGTATATTGAATATGTACAGTCTCATCAGACCTCTATCTCGAGTAATGCAGAATTTCTTGAGATTGCGTCGACGCTTCTTTTGATTAAGTCGAAAGCGCTCCTGCCTGATCTTGCACTCACCGAAGAAGAAACCCAGTCGATCGAAGAACTCGAAAAGCGTGTAGCTCTTTATAGTATTGTTCAAGATCATGCATCTAAGCTCCAAAAAACAAATTTGAGACTCCATCGAGGAGGGAAGGTTGACTTCGGTCAGGTATCAGTCTTTGCACCTTCAAGAGGTCTCTCTATTGACTCCCTTAAGACTTCACTCCTTGATTTCGTCGAGACGCTTCCGAAGCCTCGAGCGATTGCGAAGGCAACACTTACTCCAGTCATTAGATTGGAGGACATGATGAATACTCTCGTGAAGCGTGTGCAAGCCTCAATCTCATTGAGCTTCAGGGACTTTTCAGGTCAGTTTTCTGAGAGAAAAAACATTATTGTAAGTTTTCTTTCAGTGCTCGAGCTCATCAAACAACAGCAAATTTCAGTGGTGCAGGACGATGCATATGGTGATATGATGTGTGAAGTAGAGCAAGTAAATCTGCCTTCATATGAATAAACTCGTCAAACACATCAGTACTATCCTTTTTTATCGAGGAAGTGCGGTCAAAGAAAAAGAACTCATGGAACTCTGCCAAGTGGGGGAGCCAGATCTTCATGAAGCTTTGGATATTTTGAGTCATAATCTGGAGGCTGTTGGACTTACTCTTGTCCGTCACCAGAAAAAAGTCTCACTTACAACCCATCCTGATCAAGCAAGTATTATAGAAGATTTTAAAAAAGGTGAGGTTTCTGGTCCACTCTCAAGTAATGCTCTCGAAACACTTGCTATCATCGCGTATCAAACACCGGTCCGCAAAACTGACATAGACTTCATTCGTGGGGTGAACTCGCAGTATATCCTCAGAAATCTCCAGAGTCGCGGACTCATCGAGCGACACAAGGATAAGGAAGACGATCGAACCCATGTCTATACTCCTACCCTTGCTCTCCTCGAGTACTTCGGGGTATCATCTATTGGTCAATTACCTGATTATGAATCAATCCAAAACGAACTTACAAAAAGAAAAGAATTCCTCACAGAGCAAGGAGGAAGTTCTCAAGAATAAATCTGCCACTCTCAGTCAAAAAAGCTTCAAACTATATCGGCAACGAGCTTTTATTCTTTCTGGGTTCTTAATTATAATTTTGGTTATGATTGGGTTTATATATCCACAATCTTCGTCGCTTAGTTCTCAAGAGGAAACAAAAGAGTATAGGACTTTTTCTTCTCCGTTCCAAGATATTACCTTGGGTGCAAAATCTGCGCTGGTTTTAAACCCTGTTAATGGTGAGGTTCTTTTCGCAAAAAACGAGCACGAACCACTTCCTCTTGCCTCAATTGCAAAGATCATGACAGCTTACGTAAGTCACAAAGTACTCGCAGACTCGCAGGACATAACACTTACATCCTACGCACTTGAAGCATTAGGTGAGTATGGGTTCGAGATTGGCGATTCTTGGTCAAAGCATGACCTCACCAATGCGACCCTTGTTAAATCAGCCAATGATGGGGCTCGTGCTCTAGCAATCGAAAGTGGGAAAGATTTCACGAGGAGCTTTGAGGAGACATCTCAAGAAAAAGCCTTCATTGATCTTATGAACCGTACTGCGCAAGAGCTTGGGTTCACCTCACTTTCTTTCGAAAATGCATCAGGTCTCGATAAAGGATCCCAGGCGTCCGCACTCGGTTCAGCAGAAGATGTCGCTCAGCTTTTCACCTATATTACAGGAGAAGATCAATCAATTCTTGAGGCAACAACGTATGATGACTTCAGAGCGAGAGTTGGCGGTGCTAATTACCGTTATGTTAATACAAACTCGATGATCAATCAGATCCCTAACGTGATCGCTTCCAAAACAGGTTTTACTGACTTAGCTGGAGGTAATCTTGGAATCGTTTACGATAGTGGACTCAACCAACCAATTGTCATCGTGGTTCTAGGATCAACAAGAGAAGGTCGCTTCAGGGATGTCCATCGTTTAATTGACGCTACTGAAGCGTATTTGGTAGAGGCTGGTGCACGTGATACTATATAGTATATGTCACCACTTCTTCAGGTTATTATTCCTGCCGTATCAGCTTTTGTCGTCGGAATTCTCTTAACACCAGCCGTAAGTAACTTTTTATATTCTAAGAAGATGTGGAAGAAAACGGGTGGGAAAAAATCTGCGCTTATGGGGTTTGAAGCTACCGAATTCAACAAGCTTCACCAGGAGAATGAAGGAAAGGTTCCTCGGATGGGCGGAATTATTATTTGGCTTTCGACAATTATTGTCACACTCATTCTCTGGCTAGTTGCGAAGGTAAATCCTCAGGACCTCTCCGGGCTTGATTACATAACACGATCACAAACTTGGATTCCTTTTGCAGCGCTGATCATCGGTGCGTTCATCGGACTCATTGACGATATGATGGAAATTCGTGGAGGAACTGATAATAAAGCTGGCGGACTTTCACTTCGGAAGAGGCTTCTCCTGGTCGCACTAGTCGGAGCAGGAGTAAGCTGGTGGTTCTATGTGAAGCTTGGAGTTATGAGCATTAATCTTCCATTTGAAGCAAGCTTGTCACTTGGTATCTTTATCGCACCAGTATTCATCCTTATTATTTGCGCAACCTACGCTGGAGGAGTTATTGATGGTATCGACGGACTTTCTGGAGGAATCTTCGCTTCAGCCTTCGGAGCATACGCATTGATTGCATTCTCGCTTGGGCAATACAGTCTTGCCGCCTTCTGTGCTGCACTTGTGGGGTCTATTCTGGCCTTCCTCTGGTTCAATGTCCCTCCTGCGCGTTTCTATATGACAGAGACAGGATCGATGGCACTGACGATTGTGCTGGCACTCGTCGCCATTTTGACCGACACCCTTGGTGGAGGAATTGGAATTCTCGTTCTCCCTATAATTGCGCTACCTCTTGTTCTCACAGTTATTTCCAATATTCTTCAGATTCTTTCCAAAAAATTCAGGCATGGTAAAAAGATTTTTAAAATAGCACCATTACATCACCACTTCGAGGCAATAGGCTGGCCTAACTACAAAGTAACTATGCGGTACTGGATATTCTCAATGATTTCTTCAGCAACAGGAGTTATCGTGGCTCTTACCTTTATTTAAGATTTCTTTATGGCTCAGAATCGTTTCTTTAAAAAAATAAATAAAGGCGACTCGTATCTCTTTTTCAACATCCTAGCCTTGGCGATCACGGGATTTATCATTTTTCTTTCGGCAAGTCTCGGACTTCTGTCTCGATTCAGTGCGTCAACTCTTTGGAAGACCGTCCTGGGTCACATCGGAATCGGACTGATTGTCGGATCAATAGTTGCTTACTTTGTATCAAGAGTTTCGTATCTTTATTGGAGAAAAGCTAGCTTTTATTTATTTGTTATCGCGTGCATTGTCACTCTTCTTGTTTTCATTCCTGGAGTCGGAGTTAGTCATGGAGGTGCAACACGTTGGCTCAATATCGGGCCTTTTTCTTTTCAACCATCTGAACTCCTCAAAATTAGTTACGTTATCTACCTTGCTACATGGCTCACTGTTGTAGGGAAGCACATTAAGAGCTTTAGATATGGGTTCCTGCCCTTTGCTATTATTACTGGTATTGTTGGAGCTCTCTTGTTGCCACAGCCTGATACTGATACTTTCTTCGTGATTGCGCTAACTGGGGGAATCATGTATTTTGTTGCAGGAGCTTCTTGGAAACACCTCTGGTCTGGAGTCACCCTAGGATTCGTCGGTATTCTTGGAATTATTGCCATACGACCTTATATTTGGGATCGTATTCTTACGTTCCTTGATCCATCGAGAGACCCGCTTAATAGTGGGTATCAAATTCAGCAATCACTTATCGCTATTGGTTCAGGTGGCTGGTTTGGTCGTGGATTTGGACAGAGTATTCAAAAGTTTAGCTTTTTGCCAGAACCAACAAGTGATTCCATTTTTGCCGTTGCTGCTGAGGAATTCGGACTTCTAGGAACTACGATTATTCTTGCGCTCTACATCTCACTCACGCTGAGGCTCTATTATTTAGCAAGTAATCATAAGGAGCGTTTTGGGAAACTTCTCCTGATAGGAGTTGCAACTATCTTGTTTATTCAGGCATCAATGAATATTGCTTCGATGCTCGGACTCATTCCACTTTCTGGACTTCCACTTATCTTTATGAGTCATGGAGGAACAGCTCTTTTCTTTACTTTCTTCGCTCTTGGGATAGCCTACAATATTTCTCGGAAACGAGGGAATTAACCATGAAGTAATATGATATACTTATCGCTATGAAAGTTGTACTTACAGGGGGTGGAACGGGCGGACACTTCTATCCTTTAGTTGCCGTTGCCCAGGCGCTTCATGATGAAGCTCACCGAAACCATTATATTGAACCAGAAATCCACTACATCAGTGACAAGAATCCTGATGCTGGTATTCTTTTTGATAACAAGATGATCTTCCATAAGGTAGGTACAGGTAAGATGAGAATTTATTTTTCACCGCTTAATATTATTGATTGGATACGAACATTTCTCGGCACAATTAAAGGTTTTTTCGTGCTCTTCAAGATCTACCCAGATGTTGTATTCTCGAAAGGTGGGTATGCTGCTTTCCCGACACTTTTCGCAGCGAGAATTCTTGGCATCCCCATAATAATCCATGATTCTGACAGTATTCCGGGACGAGTGAACCGTTGGTCTGGAAAGTTTGCCAAGAAAGTAGCATTGACCTATCCTGAAGCATCGCGTTTTTTCAAAGAAGAGAAGGTTGCTTGGACAGGAAACCCAATTCGGCAACAAATCCTTCAGGCTGGAGGAGATGGTGCTCACGAGTTCCTCGGTCTCAAAGATTATATTCCTACAATTCTTGTTCTTGGAGGTTCACAAGGTGCGGAAGTAATCAATGAAGCAGTACTTGAGATTCTTCCGGAACTTCTAGAAAAGTTTCAAGTAGTCCACCAAACAGGAGAAAGTAATATTGACAAAACTAACGCACTCCTTGATGTTGTTCTGTCTAATAAGTCACTCAAGACCTACTATCAGCCACGTCCATATCTTAATGATCTCGAAACAAAGATGGCAGCTGGGGTTGCCGACATTGTAATTACTCGCGCAGGATCGACCCTCCTAGAGATCGCGCAGTGGGGAATCCCAGCGATTGTTGTCCCGATTACAAAGTCTCACGGAGATCACCAAAGACAAAATGCTTTTAATTACGCACACAATACAGGTTCAGTAGTAATCGAGGAAAATAACCTCACTTCGTCTGTTCTTATGGAGGAGATCGAGCGTCTTTTTGACAACAAAAAAGAGCGCGAGATCATAAAGAAACGATCCCAAGAGTTCGCTCGCCCTCAAGCTGCACACATGATTGCTGATGAAATAATGAAGATAATAGCCACACATGATAAATAACACAATGAGATCATTATTTTATATCCTTCCGGTTCTCCTCCTATCATTCGGGTTTTCATTCATTATACGAAGTGACTCTTCTTTTGCTAATGGTCAATCTGTCGGCGCTCTTGAGGAACAAATCGAAGAAAGGAAGGACAGACTCCAGGAAATTGATAAAGAGATCGCAAAACAGCAGAGGGCAATTACACAAGTGGTAGGGGAGGCTCGGACACTCAAGCAGGCAGTAAGTCAATTGAGCCATTCAGAACAGAAGCTTGGTTCTGAGATAAATCAGACCAAAGAAGTCATTAATGTTCTCGATCTTGAGATTCAAAAATCAGATATTCAGATATCAGAATCAGAAAAATCAATAATAAGAAAGAGGGAGGTTATCAGTGAAGTGCTGCGAAATCAATATCAGAAAGGGGAGCAAAGCTTGATTGAAGTCATGCTTTCACATGGAGATTTTTCGACGGCATGGGAAGATATTGACACACTGAGTTTTTTTAATGACAAAATTCGAGAAACAATATACACTCTTGAACAACAGCAAATTGACCTTAAAGTATATCAAGAAGTTCAAGCAGGAAAGCAAACAATTTTAATCGTAGAGCGGTCAGAGCTTGCAAGTGAGCAGGAGGCAATAACCTCGGCTCGAAAATCGAAAGACACGCTTCTGACACAAACTCAAAACAAAGAATCTGAGTATCGGAAACTCCTTAACAAGAAAGTTGAAGAAAGAGAAGCCTTTGAGTCTGAACTTTTTGCCTATGAAACAGCATTGCAAGAAGTTCTCACCGCATCCGAAATCCCAGATGCTACCATCCAAGATCTGGTGCGTTGGCCTGTTGATAATGTAATTATTACGCAACGATTCGGAAAGACGAGCTCATCAGGGAGGCTCTACGCTTCGGGTACCCACAATGGTGTAGATATGGGAATGCCGGTAGGGACACGTGTTTATTCAACTCAGTCTGGAGTCGTGAAAGGATTTGGAAATACAGATGCTTTTCCAGGATGTCATTCATATGGAAAATGGACTCTCATTGAGCACGACAATGGACTCTCAACGCTCTATGCTCATCTTTCGTCACAGAGTGCAACTACAGGACAGAGGGTTGCCGCAGGTGACCTCCTGGGGCTCTCAGGGAATACAGGATACTCAACTGGCCCGCATCTTCATTTAACACTTTTTGCATCTCAAGCAGTGTTAATACAGCAGTATTCTCAAAGCAACGGATGTAAGCAGGCTTCAATTCCTCTTTCTACCAAGCAGGGTGCACTCCTTGATCCTATGGAGTATTTGCCAAATCTCTAAAAGGTCTGTAAACTGCACGAATGAAACAAGAATTGACGAGCCATAAAAATCAAAAGAAAGCTTTTATTGTGGCAATTTTTCTTATCACCCTCCTGGCTGTCTCACAATTAGTTACCTTGGTTGCTCTTCACAATCCTGTTTTTTTCAATACGATGAAGACGGGTATCCAAGATTTTTTTGAAAAAGAACAGGGTGGAAATGGGGTGACCATCAATCATACAGGAGAAACAATCGTTGAAAATATTACTGAATTTAGAAAAGAAGGTATCTACTTCGAGGGTCAAGATGTTTTTGACTCGGTCGATTATTTCAGTTCAGAGAGAGAGAGACTCATTAAGCAAAAAATGACTTTTGTGGATGCTGACTTGAGTAACCGACTTATTACAATCTACAAGAATGGTGAGATTGAATATGCAGTCAACATAAAAGCCATCGCGAGTAGTACCAGCTGGTGGCAGACTCCACCAGGAGTATTTAAAGCTAGAAATAAGATTGAGGTTCACAAATCAACTTTTGGTAACGTATTGATGCCTTGGAATATTCCTTTTCAAGGCAATTTTTTCATTCATGGGTGGCCATACTATCCAAGCGGTCGTCCCGCAAGCTCTCTTGTGAGTGGAGGATGCATAAGACTGAGCGAGGAGGATGCAAAAAAGATATTCAGCGATATTCCAGTCGGTTCTCCAATTATTGTTCATACTGATGAATTCAGAACAAATTTCATCGACCGAACAGATGATTTTAGGGTGCCAAAACTTTCTACTGATAATTACTTTATCGCCAATCTCGATACTAATGAAGTCTACGCACAAGGGAATCATATGAAAGAAACGACACTTGGGAACATAGCATTGCTCCCGTTGACGCTCACAGCTGCTGAATTTATAGGTATTGAAAAAGTCCACTATGCACCAAGTACAAAAAAATCAACCGCTCAAGGTGATGAATGGCAGGAAGAACTATATGGTTTTGAAGATTCTGAGAGAATTAACGAAGGAGATATGTTACGGACATACGACTTCCTTTTCCCTGCACTCGAAGATTGGAGCTTCGAGCCACTTCAAGTTTTTGGAAGTTATCTGGGTGAAGAAAAATACATCAATGTAACTAATGAAAAGTTAGCATCTATTGGTGCACACAACTCTCATGTTAGTAATCTTATAAAACGTGATCCCAAAAACTATTCTTCCCCAAAAGATATTTTTCTTCTGACTAAGTACGTTCATCACTACAGATCTTTCCTTCTCGATATATCGAGTACTGATGTTGATACATACCTCTATGGAGAGCCGTGGCTTGGAAACAGAAGGGAAAACCCACGAATTTTTCCTGGTTTCGAAAACTTCGGAGGAGGTCTCTTTGACAAGGTAGAAGGGCATACAATTGCTCGATTCGAGTTTAATATTAACGGAGAAAAACAGTCTGTATTTATCGGAGTGTTCAGTTCTGATGACCCGCTAGAAGATGTGAGCCGAATCGAAACAGCTCTCCGAACGTTTTTGGAAGGCTAATCTCCGTGGTATACTCTTTATATATGAAAAACTCAAAAAGTGGATTTATCCAATTCGTAATTGTTATCATTGGAGCAGTCATCGCTCTTCTCTACCTTGGGTTCGATCCTGTAAGTATATGGAATGATGCAGTGCTGCCTCTGCTTGCTTCGGCAGCCAGAATCTTCGTTGTTGTTATCGACTTTCTTATAAACATGACAACAAGTCTTTTCGGAGTCTTTAGCGAATAGACTTAAGTTAATCGATCGGAGTACAGAGATATCTCCTTGATTCACCTTAACAGAATCACTCATGCAAAATAGATTTCTTAATAATACATTTAAATCACTATGTCAAAAAAATGGCATCTTTTTCGAAAGTCTCTGTCTTGGCTGGATTATCTCCATGACGAAAGGTAAGACTACACAATATATTCATGGTTACCATTTTGGCCTCAACTCTGATACGGCTTCTCTCATCGCTCAGGATAAGCACGCAACAGGGAGTATTCTGAAGAAAGCAGGAATCTGCACTCTCGAGCAGATCTTTTTCTTGCGACTGAACCAACAACCTTATCTGGTTTCGAGTGACATACTTAGCCAGATACCTGATTTTACCTTTCCTTTGATCTGTAAGCCGAATCTTGGTGGTGGAGGTCATGATGTAACCTTGGTGAATACACCAGAAGAACTTGAGCGAGCTGTGGCCTTCATACATGAGAAGGATCGAGGAGTCCTGGTCTCGGAGTTTCAGGAGATAGAAACAGAGTACCGTATAATTTTACTTAAGGAAGAAGTTCTTCTCGTGTATGGAAAAAAATCACCAGAAAATGACATACGACACAACCTTAGTAATGGAGCTCACCCTATTCTTACTATTTCGGATGAGCTGAGAATCACTCTTACTAAAATTGCTCAGGTCGCGATGAGTGCAATTGGTCTTGATTTCGGAGCTGTAGATATTATTGAAGTCGAGAAGAGGGGAGTTGAAGGTTTTGAATATAAAGTCCTCGAAATTAACTCCGGCGTCTGCTTGGAATATTTTTCAGAAATCAATAATGAATGTAAAGAAAAAGCTGAAGATATCTACAAGAAGGTTTTTGACGTATTATTTAAGAACTAAGAGGCACAAGGCAAACGATCTGTTTTCGTCAAAGATAAGGGAAGGGAAAGAAGTCTCCATTATAGTATACGTCGCAAAATAAACCTTTTGCGACGTTATATATAGAGGCGAAGGGGGGGGGTATCTGCGAGCCCGTCTTTGAAGTCCTATCATGTTTGCTGAACCACCCCATAAGAAGCCAATTCTTTTTACAAGCTTAAACATCGTCTCATCTATGGAGTGATTTTTAAATTAATAAAAAGAATTGGCTCTGATCAAATGGCTCTGATTTTGTAAAATCTACAGGTAGTTTGGTACCTGTAGATTCAACTACGACCACGTTATAGACAGCCTCTTTATTATCTTATCTGTAAGGGGCTCACAGGATGCCCCCTTAAGACTCGTGAGTACCTGATGTACCTCCAAGCTTCTCCCTAAGCCTCTTAGTAGCCTCTGACATGACCTTTGCATGAACTGGAGGCATAAACTTCATAATCTTTTTAGTGACCTCATCTGGATGTTCTTCAATAAAATGATATAAGTCGATGAGCGCCTCGACTTCTTGTTCGAATTGTTGATCTCGAGTTTCTTGCAACTCGACTTCTTCAGTTGGTGTTTCTCCGTGAAGGAGTTTTGAAAGATTATCCATATACACGTAGTATATCAAATCACCTCCTCTCTTCCTACCCTGCTTATTCGATGTTTTGCGACGTAATGTTAAAAATAAAGATTACTTTTTTGTATAGAAAAACACCTCATACAGATAGGAGGTGTTTTTACCTTAAACACAGGAATTCTTCTCAGCGTTCTTGAGCTATTACTGACAACTGTCACAGATGAATGACTGACTTGGATCTTCAAAAGCTCCATAATCAACAGTGTCCCTCGTTGCAGCTGGCTTGTCTTTAATTTCTAATGATTGCGTGTCTTTATGATCTGAATTGTGTTCCATTCAATTATTATACACCCCTTGAGATCTTACCTCTTGTGGAAAAGCTCCTTTGGGCATACAGAACATTCCCTCCCCTCTCTGTAAACACCCATCTTCTCCTCACCCTTTAAAAACAATGATATACTTGGTTTATAAACGATAAAATGACTTGCATGACAAAACAAAATTCTGAAAATATTCACATAACTATCCTCCAGGGGTCTCCTTCACACGGGTGGAATTCCGACACAATGCTCGAGGCTTTTCTTAATGGGGTTGACTCAATAGAAAGAGGAATTATCTACTCGAAGTATCTTACCAGCGAGATGGAGTGTGGGCATCACTGCTTCATGAATCGCAGAGGTGCAGAAGAACATGAAGATGAACTCGCTCAACTCTTTACTGATATTGAATCATCCGAAGGGCTTATTGTTTCGTCACCAACCTATAATTTTGCTGTTCCGGGAGGGCTCAAGAACATAATCGATCGACTGAGTACTTCAATCTCACTAGATTACCAGAAGATCAACTGGGCAGGACAGCCAACCGGGAAACTTGGACACCTTAGGAACTTTTATCTCGTGTCCGGAGGAACTCCCCGATTCGCACAAAAACTCTTGTTCGTGTTTTTTCCGCCAATGTGGCTAACCGTTGTATTTATGTATTTCGGAGTAAAAAAGTCATCAAGTATTTATGGTGGAAATCTACGAGGATCTCATCTCGCAAAAGAAGATCAGAAACTCCTCAAGAAGTGCCACAAGGCTGGCATAAAATACGCCAAACAGCTGATTAAAGAAAATAGATAATTATTAGCGACAACGAAACAAAAACTCCAAGGAAAGATTTAAAAAATCATGTCTTGGAGTTTTTTGATACTAAGATTGGATTCTTAGAACCCTTCTTGTGTTGTGGCTGTGCTGGGACCACCCACTTGATCGTGTGGTTTCGAAAAGCCACCGAAATGTTCTCGGTTGTACTTTTCAATTACATGAACAATACTATCTCGAACTTTCTGAGGCTCTGCTATCTGAAGCATAATAAACTCCCTATTCTCTCCTGCAGTTTGAATAAAAATATCTCCAAAATGAAACAACGTAGGAATAACACCTTTCACTTCGACCGTCACATCTTGAATCTTGTCGAGCTGGAGTGTTGAGATCTCTCTCACAAAGAGTCTCTGTTGATCAACACTGATCACTTTCTGATCAGTAATGATCCAAACATCAAGATAATAATCAGTCCACTCGAAGAAGAGCCAGAGCCAAATAAGCATGAGCCAAAGCGTATATACAAACAGGAGTGCAACGGTATCGTTCCCTACAATTGAGACTGAAGGAGAGAATGTATTAACTCCTGCAACAAGTACTGGTGGAATAATTGCCGCAAAAAAAGCAATCAAAAAATGATTCATTAGAGCAAACCAATGCTTCCTTACCTCGAGAACTCTACGTTCGTGATGTTCAATATCAATCATATAATTCTATGAGAGTGACGAATAAAGTGCCATGAGTGTGATCGCAATAAAAGTAAAGAGCACCACTCCAAAGAAGAACACAGACTTGATTCCTACTTTTTTATTCCCTTTGATTCCGTAATAGCCCCAGTGATGAAGAAGAACAAAGATTCCAATTATCATCACAAACAAAACACTCCCAAGCATTCCATACATAATTGATTGTGAAAAAGGAATTTCCATATAGATCTTATCGTTCGTTATGTTCTTCGTCCCTTCGTCCTCCGCCATTTCCCCCTTTTCCTTTCTCATGCACTTCATCAACTCTCAGGTTTCGACCCTTGAGTTTCACCTGTTTGAGCTTAGCAACACATTCCTCTACGTGTTCATCATCTTGAATTTCAGCAAAAGCAAATCCGCGAGCTTTTCCTGTCTTCCGATCTCTTGGCATATCAATAATTATAGGGCATGCAAGTGTTGCAACCATCGCATCAAGATCATCTGTTGTTACTTCGAATGGGAGATTCCCGAGGAATATTTTTTTCATAAAGTTATTTTAACACATTTTTACTGAATAGGAGTGAAGAGACAATAATAATAATTCCCACTTGCAGTATGCTGCACATCTGAGGAATTCAGGAAATGAGGAAGAATACCCTCGAAACGATTGGTGCCTCCTGTGTCTTGGAAATAAATAACATACCGTCCAGGCCTAGAATCACCTTCACAATAGTAATTAGAACCAAAGTTTCCAGCTGGAGGATCCCCCGAGCGCATACTGAACACATCCCTCATCTCGGCAAGATCAGGGAGCTCAACGAGATATTCAGGAACAAGAACATCCATGAGGGCCGTATGACTAGTTCCACCAACACTTCCTCTCAGAGAAGATGGAAGTATTCCGTTATCGTTCTCATATCTTTGAACGGCGTCTCTCATCTGCAAAAATACGGCTTGGTATTTGGCAACGGCAGCTTTTTCTCTGGCTGCTGACAGAGATGCCAGAACAACACTCGAAAGAAGCGAAATGATAGAAATTACGACAAGGAGCTCGATAAGGGTGAAGGCTTTACTTTCTTTCATATAGTTACTATATCACGAAGTCTGTCTTTTTTACTGAATAGGAGTGAAGAGACAGTAAAAACGATTGCTATGGTGTCCTCCGGAAGAATTAAGGAAGCGAGGAAAAACACCATCGAACCTATAAGTAGTAAGACTATCGTAAAAGTAGATTACAAATCGTCCAGGCCTAGAATCACCTTCACAATAGTAATTAGAACCAAAGTTTCCGGCCCGCGGGTCTGACCCTCGCATTCCGAACACTTCTCTCATCTCGGCAAGATCGGGTGGCTCAAGGAGATATTCAGGAACAAGAACATTTATGAGGGCTGTATAATTTGAGAAATTAACATTCGTACTCGCTAGGGAGAGCGGCAGACTCCCATTATCATTCTCATACCGTTGAACAGCATCTCTCACTCGTGAGAAAACCACCCTGTATTTAGCAATTCGAGCTTTCTCTCTTACTTCAGCGAGGGAAGTCAAAACAACACTCGAAAGAAGCGAAATGATAGAAATTACGACAAGGAGCTCGATAAGGGTGAAGGCTTTACTTTCTTTCATATAGTTACTATATCACGAAGTCTGTCTTTTTTACTGAATAGGAGTGAAGAGACAGTAAAAACGATTGCTATGGTGTCCTCCGGAAGAATTAAGGAAGCGAGGAAAAACACCATCGAACCTATAAGTAGTAAGACTATCGTAAAAGTAGATTACAAATCGTCCAGGCCTAGAATCACCTTCACAATAGTAATTAGAACCAAAGTTTCCGGCCCGCGGGTCTGACCCTCGCATTCCGAACACTTCTCTCATCTCGGCAAGATCGGGTGGCTCAAGGAGATATTCAGGAACAAGAACATTTATGAGGGCTGTATAATTTGAGAAATTAACATTCGTACTCGCTAGGGAGAGCGGCAGACTCCCATTATCATTCTCATACCGTTGAACAGCATCTCTCACTCGTGAGAAAACCACCCTGTATTTAGCAATTCGAGCTTTCTCTCTTACTTCAGCGAGGGAAGTCAAAACAACACTCGAAAGAAGCGAAATGATAGAAATTACGACAAGGAGCTCGATAAGGGTGAAGGCTTTACTCTCTTTCATGCAGTTATTGTAGCACAGAATCTATGATGATAACTTCCTCTCTCGTTATTTCAACAACAGTCAGAGGTATCCCTATTGTATCCGCGATATCGTGCATCAACTGTCTGACATACATCCCTGTAGATGCATGAATTCTTACGGTTAGGTGGAAGAAATTTTGATCTTTGTAATCAGTAGTTACCCTTCCCCACTGCTCGATTATTTCTTGATTTCGGAAGTTACCTTCGATACTACTAAAGCGTTCTACCATTTCTTTGAGCCAGGAGTCTTTATCACAAATATGAATGTGCGGAGAGACCTCGAAGCTCTTCACTGTAACTTCATGAGTTGGCATTTCAATCTCATGGAGTCTTTTCTCAGTAGCCCACCAGAAGAGAGGTTTCCCATCAATATGTTTAGATGAAAAAGGTGAAAATTGTTGCTTGAAGATTTTGACGAACTTTCCCCCTTCTTTTATAACCAAGTCTCTCGTCTTGAGTGCTGATTCATAGGTGGTCTCTTTTAGATTATTCTCGTCGATAAGCCCAAAAACATCATCCGTATCGGTTGTAATACCTATAAGGATACTCGCACTGTAGATTTTGTCTTTCTTAATAAAATCATCTTTCAGAAAAACGGCGTCATTCAACAAAAATACGAGCCAGCCTTGAGCCATCGGGTCGAGTCTCCCTGCGAAGCACATCTTGTCGTCAGCATGATCTGGATTCTCTATTTTGAAACGCAGGGTTGCCTGATATGTAGTCTCACTTATATTCTTCCAGAAGAGAAAAACGTTCTCTTGGAGTTCTTTCGTTTCTTTTTGCATATGCTAGTATACTACGCATGAATAAGAAACTTTCAACTGATAGTTATAAGGGGGTTCGAGATTTCTACCCTGATAGCATGAAAATTCACAATTACATCCTTCATATATGGAAGACCGCTTGTGAGCAATATGGATATCAAGAATATGCAGCGTCTATCCTAGAACCAAGTGACCTCTATCGTGCAAAGTCGGGATCAGAACTAGTGGAAGAGCAGACATACACATTCGAAGACCGTGGAGGGCGAGATGTGACACTCCGACCTGAGATGACCCCAACATTAGCCAGAATGGTTGCAGGGAAAAGTCGAGAGCTTCCGCTACCTATTCGTCTTTTTAGCACTCCTAATCTTTTCAGGTATGAACGACCTCAGCGTGGGCGTCTTCGGGAGCACTTCCAGCTCAATGCTGATATTCTTGGAGTAGAAAGTATCGAAGCAGAGATTGAAATTATTTCTCTTGCAGCGGATATCATGAAAGCTTTTGGTATTGCATCAGAAAACTTCACCATCAAACTCAACGATCGGCGGACCATCGATACTGAACTAGCAAAACTTGAACTCGACGAGGAGACAGAATATAAGGTAAAAAAACTCATCGATAAAAAAGACAAGATGGATAACTTTCAAGAAAAAGCCTCTGAGCTTATTGGAAAACCTTTTGTCTATGATCCTCAACCCGAGGGAACCCTCGCAACACTCATCGAGCGACTCCAAGATCTTGGAATTACGAACGTGGAATTCGATCCATATCTCATGCGAGGTTTTGATTACTATACAGGGACCGTATTTGAGGTATTTGATAATCATCCAGATAATAATCGATCTGTCTTTGGTGGTGGAAGATTCGATAAGTTGATGGACTTGTTCGGAAATGACTCACTTCCTGCCGTTGGATTTGGAATGGGCGATGTTATCATGGAAGACATTCTCAACACCTATGGAGTTTTGCCGAAGTTTGAAGATACGAATACTCTTGCGTTGTGCGTCATGGATGAGAAGTCAACTCCCTTTGCTCAAAAGCTTGCCCAAGGACTGAGAGATCAAGGTCTCACAGTAAGCGTTGACATCACTGGTCGGAAATCCGATAAGCAACTCAAGGCTGCTGAGAAAAAGGCATACCCATATGTAATCTGTATTGGGGAAGACGAAGTGAAGCATGAAAAATTTGCCCTTAAGGACCTGCAGCAACGAGAAGAAACTTCTCTTGAAAACATTGAAGCTATAGTCGATTTTTTCTTCGGAGATCGTTAGGAGAAAATATTATTAACTAAAATAAACAATCTATGCGCGTTATCGTTTTTGATATTGAAACTCAGAACACCTTCGATGAAGTAGGGTCATCTGATCCTGCTGATCTTGATATTTCTTGTGTCGTAATTCACGACTCAGAAGATGATCAATACAAAAGTTATCTTCTCGACGAGCTCGACAAACTCTGGATCGTTCTTGAGTCTGCAGATCTCCTTGTTGGATACAACTCACTCCATTTCGATCTTCCCCTTCTTAACAAATACTACTTAGGAGACCTTGCTCATATTCCACACCTCGATCTTCTAAAAGAAATCCAAGGAAGTCTCGGACGAAGAATTAAGCTCGATGACGTTGCCAGCGCGACGCTCGGTGTCAAAAAATCAGCAGACGGACTCCAGGCTGTCCTTTGGTGGAAACAAGGAAATATTGATGATATCGTGAAGTATTGTATTCAGGATGTGAAAGTTACAAAGGGTGTTTATGAATTTGCTCAAGAAAATGGCTTCCTCTACTACCCTACAGGGGCATCTAAGGAAGAAATCCCCCTCCCTGTCGGAACATGGCCAGAGATTGTAGCGAGTAAAGCTGATGAAGATGGATCGGGAGGAATGACGATGGGGCTCGGACTGTAGGGGTGGCTATATTTATATAAGCAAAAAAGCTTCGTGAAATCATCACGAAGCTTTTACTCTCTAAAGAAAAAATCTGGAGAGCGTAGAGACGAATGTATTCAGTGACCACCGTAAGAGCCTGCGAAATCTCTGAAAGAGAGATATTCTATGAGGACCAAACTCTTGATAGATCATTTCGCGCTGCCCCGTCCCGATGGGCATCCCAAGCGATCGAAGAATTTCTAATCTTGTTCTCATCCTTCTTTATTTAACTACAAAATTAAAAAGACGCAAGGTTTTCGAGCGAACATCTTTATAGAACAAAGAAAACGAGCAGAGCAATCGCCAAAATAATCCTATATCCTGCGAACCACGTGAGGGTTTTTTCTCGGACAACATACATAAGAATTTTTATAGAAAGATACCCAGAAATAATCGCAGCGACTGAGCCGGCAATGATGAGGTTCACCGAAACTCCAGGTTGTGATAGCGATTGCACAAGCTTAATTCCTCCAACACCGTAGAGAACAGGGAGGCCGAGCAAGAAAGCAAACTTCGCAGCCTCTATCTTTGAAAGCCCCATAAAAACTCCAGCTGACAACGTTGATCCTGATCTCGATATTCCAGGTATGAGTGCTGTGGCCTGGAAGAGCCCAACAATTAAAGCTTGGACCCACGAAAGCTGTTCCCTGCTTTTTCCTCGGATCTTCTGAGACATCTTCTCAGCAAGAATTAGAAAGAACGCTCCGATTACAAGAGTGACGACAATAACAGAAATGCCCCGCAAAGAATCTGTTATATAATCTTCGAGAGTAAAGCCGAGCACTACAGCAGGAATCGAGGCGACTACGATGAGCATCAGTGTTCTAAGCTCTTTACCTCTTTCTGAACGATAGGTTGCGAAAAGTGGTCTCATGATTTTTTTAATATCATCCCAAAAGTAAAATGTAATAACCAGGGCTGTAGCAAGATGGAGAATTGCATCGAAAATGAGGTAGCTTTCACTCTCCTGAAGCCCGAAAATCCTCCGAGTAATCAGAAGATGAGCAGAAGAAGAAATTGGAAGAAATTCGGTAACTCCCTGGACAATACCTAGAATTATGGCTTGAACTGTATTCATAAGGACAGTATAGCATAGTCCTTGATATACTATTGATATTATAAATTACTAAATTATTTTTATGAACAAGAAGTATACCCAAGGACTCGGAACTCCCGCTGCAATTCTCATTGTGGGAGTTCTGATTGCCGGAGCAATCTTTTTCAGTGGAAAGTCAGACTCTTCTGGATCTGATTCTAAGACAGAAGCTGTTCCTCAAATAGCAGCAGTTAACCCCGAAGCGGTTGAGGATCTTCTCAAGGAGCTTAACGTGGACCAAAAAGAGCTTGCAGCCTGTGTTGCTGATGAAGAGACTGCAGCACTTGTACAAAAAGACTATACAGATGGAATCGCGGCGGGAGTAAGAGGAACACCATATAGCCTTGTTGTAGATACAAAGACTGGAATAACAATCCCTGTGACTGGAGGGCAACCATTCTCAAACCTAAAACTTCTAATTGACGCGATTCTTGCGGAAGACCCGTCACTTACAGAAGCTTCAGTTGAGTCCCCGATCTCTACGGAAACTGACGAAGACTTCGTACGAGGAAGTGAAAGTGCTCGTATTTTGGTTATTGAATATTCTGACATTGAATGCCCATTCTGTGCACAATTCCACGATACCATGAAGGAAGCTCTTGATGTGTATCCAAATGATGTAAAGTGGGTTTACCGACACTTCCCACTCGATCAGATACACCCGAATGCTCGTAAAGCAGCAGCAACAGTTGAATGTATCGGAAATCAAGAAGGAACTGATGCATTCTGGACTGCACTTGATGCAATGTTCGCAAACCCTGCTCTTCCAAAGTCTCTCTAGGCTTTCGCTAGAACTCAATAAAAACCTCTCTTATTTTCAAGAGAGGTTTTTATTTGTATTAATATTTAGCAGCCATCGCACAAGAACTATTTAGTGTTCATCACCGCACTCCACAAAGCATAATATGCATGATCCTTCTCCGGAGCTGTCTTTAGGAAGTCTCCTGTATAAATCTCCCGGACCGTTTCCATAATTGTTTTCTCTAAAGTATTGATCTCTTCTTGAGAGATATCAAAGATCTCTTTCTTATATCCCCCCTTATCTGTAACCTCAACGAACTCTATAATTCCCTGCTTAGGCGTATCTTGTCCATTTTTCTGAAGGAGCCATGCATAAAAAATAATTTGCTTGTAATAATCCCCACTCTCACCCTGAGTCTTCCCTAAGAGAGCATTCCGAGACTTAGGTTTTCCTGTCTTGAAATCAATCACAGTTGTATCCCCCGCTCTTGGTGCGTTAACCTCGATTACATCAATAATCCCCGTAAAACTGACTTCTTGGCTACCTTCAATATCGATCATGAGATCGGCGCGGAACTTCTTCTCAGTTTGCGTATCTTTATTCCAAACATGGGATGAAATATACCCCGAAAGGCTTCTCTGGCCTTTTTCTATAAGAGTTTTTTTGTTGGGTTCCGTGAGAGAAGACTTACTAACTTCTGATGTAAAATGATCCATTTGCTCATCTTCCGAAAGGGTCTTGCCGATCTGGAACTGAGTCTGATAATGATGGAGAACATCATGGATCGCGGTTCCATACACCTGAGGGAGTGAAAGTGTTTGAGGAACACGTAAAATCGTCACAAAGAAGAAATGCCATGGATCGTCTGTGAACTTATTAAGAGCCGTAATTGAAAGCGATTTATTCAAGATGTAGTCTCGGGTGACCTTGAGAAGTGATTCAAACTCTGGAGTTTTCTCTTGGATTTTTTTTGTTGGAATAATTACTATTGATTCACTGTCGCACGCCTTGTGTTCAATAATATTTGAGTCAAGCTCAGATAAGAAACGGGACGGGAGCAGTTCTTTTCCTTCGGGATTCTGAGTGTGGTAACTCAATGTAAGATTTTGTTCTGCTCGCGTGAGTGCAACATACAGAAGTCGCCGTTCATCACTAATGTCCGATTCGAACCCGATGACAGGAGAAGAAAAATAGGAAGTACTTTTTCGTCCTGACCATTTCTTATCATGGAGGAATGGAACGAAGACAGTGTCGAACTCGAGACCTTTTGATCGGTGAGCAGTCATGAGCTGAACTCCCTCAGCACCCTTCACCTTTCCTCCAGATAGATTTCCATATTCTTGAAGAGATAAGAGATGACTTACAAAGTCTTCAAGTCGAGCTTCTGGATGCTTTTCAGATAATTTCCGAGCTTCTTGATACAAAGCCTGGATGATGTCATATTCTTCCGATTCTGGACCAATTCCGAGAGAGTAGCTTAGTGACTCGGATTCGTACCAAAACTCCTCTAGGAAGTCCATAACAGGCGTCTGAAGGGACTTTTCAGCAAGATCTTGAAGCGTTCTTGCGAGATCCTTATGCTTTGGACCTTCTTTGAGTATTTCGAAGGCAGATTGCTCACGATTCCTATAGGCCATTTGACTGAGAGTATGGATCTCAAGATAATCAATTTCCCAGAAAGGAGCAAAGAGTGCCTCAGTGAGCGCTACTGAATTAGTAAGATTACCAAGCACCCGCAGTGACTGCAGAATATGGAGCGTAAATGGCTCGGTAAGGAGGTTCTTGTTACTATGCATTACCACTGGAATTTCCGCAGCTCCAAAATATCTCGCCAGCAGTAAAATATCTTTGTTGTGTCTTACAATACAAGCGATTGAACTGGGGTCTTTCCCCTCGGCGATCTCTCTCTTAACACACCCTATCAAGTGTGAAATTTCTTGATCTTCTGAATCCGCTTCGAAGAGATCGATGTGCGGAGCGAGGTGATCTCGATTTGCTTGGAGATCAACCTTAAGGTCCGTAGGAGTTTCGTTTTCTGAAATCATTTTGAAACTTGCATCAAGAATCGGTTGCGTCGAACGATAGTTCTGATCGAGCCGAATGCGCTTAGTTGCTGGATACTTCTCTCCAAAATACAAGAAGTTTGAAAGAGAAGCTCCTTGGAATCGAAAGATTGCCTGTTTCTCATCTCCAACAATAAAGATATTTGGATTATCATGAAAGTCTGCAAGGAGTTCGAGGATGGTGTTCTGAGCAGTGTTTGTATCCTGATGCTCGTCAGCAAGTAAGTACTGATGTTCTTCCTGGAGAATTTGCTTGAGATCTTCGTTTTCCTTAAGCGCCTTTACAGCCTCTCCAATACTGTCATCAAAATCAAAAAGATTATTCTCAGCGAGTGATTCTTCATATAGGGTGAATATTCGTGCAAATTCCTCGTCACGAACATGACGCTCAAGGGCTTTGAGATGAGGAGCCTTAACTTTTCCTTTGTGAGCACCTTTGGTGTGCACAGTATCTTCTGCGTTTTCGAGTCGGTCTTTTTCTTTTCTTATAAAATCCTCAAATATTTCTGCAGAAATTCCTTCACGCTTGAGATCAGAGATGTGACTCTTGATGGCGTAGACATAGAAAAGAGGATTCCCATATGGAGTGAGTTTGTCCCACTTGTTATCCTCAAGAAGCTCTTGAATTATTTTAATCTGGTCAATATCTCCAGCAGGAGCTCCTCCAATAATCCGCGGAAAGTATTGAGGGAATTCTTCGATGACAGAGTTGCAAAAACCGTGGAAGGTAAATATCTTCACTCGGTAGGCATCAGAACCAATAACCTCAAGGAGCTTCCTCCTCATAGCGGTCACTCCAGATTCAGTAAAGGTTAACGCCAGTATCTGCTCAGGTTCAGTATCTGAAACTTTTAAGATATTTGCGATCCGAAGCGTCAGAATGGTAGTCTTTCCTGTTCCTGGTCCCGCGATAACGATAACCGGACCCTCAATGGTGTCAACCGCTTCCTTTTGGGCGGCGTTGAGTCGTATGTATTGCTTATCAAAGCTATCTTGAGGGTGAGGACTCATGAGTATAGTATAGCATCACGACTAAGGGGTTAGCTCTGTTCCTTCTTCGTTTTCTGATTCATCATTATTTTCTTCTTCAGTTTCTGGAGTAGACTCTTCTTTTTTCTCTTCAGAAGCTGTGTCCTTAGTTTCTTCCTCGCCACCTAGATGTTCTTCACCCTCTTCCTTTTCTGCTTCCTCAGTACTCCCTAAGGCTGACCCTTCCCCTTCAGCTTGAGAGACCACTCCTTCTGTTTCTTTATCACCGTCATCGATATTTTCTGAAGAGATTTCGTCTTCTTCTTCACCTGCTACTTCAGAGTCCTCTGCATTAGTAGGTTCTTGATTTTGGCTTTTTTTATCTTCACTGGTGACCCTTAGCCGTCGTCGCTATCTGCCGGATCGTCGACGTCAGAATATTCTGCTTCTTCGAGATCTTCATCGTGTGTTCCTACCCCTACATTACCACTAACGATCAATCAATTTGTTGGAGCAGTATTCACACCTCCATACGAACCATGTAACAAGGCTTTATTTGATGCTTTATATCATTTTTTGGATGGAAAAAAAAGGGGGGGAATTTATCCCCAGTTTTCTCTATTTTGAAGGTGGGATAGGAAAAACCAAGCCTTGGGAGGCTTGGGGTTTTCTTACCTAGTACGAGAACAAGCTCACGTATTCTTCGTATCCTTCCTCTTTCAGCTCCTCTTTGGGCACAAACCTCAGTGCAGCACCGTTAATACAGAATCTTTGCCCGCCATCGTCTTCCGGACCATCACTAAAGACATGTCCTAGGTGAGATCCATCTGAGGACTTCACTTCGGTTCGTGGGACTCCAATCTTCATGTCGACAGACTCCTTAACAAAACTCTCTTCGATTGGTCTCGTGAAAGATGGCCACCCACTTCCTGAGTCGTACTTATCCTTCGATGAGAATAAAGGCTTCCCGCTCACGATATCAACGTAGATTCCGTCTCGCTTCTCGTCGTTGAGTGGGCTTGAAAATGGAGCTTCGGTCTCAGCATATTGCGTCACATTATATGAAAGATCAGTGAGGGTTTCTTTAAGATCCTCTTGAGGCTCTGTAAATTCTTTCAACTCTTTACTTGTCCAATGGTCTTCGAGGAAAGGATCTCTCCCAGAACCATTCCGGTAAGCTTCGTAACGATCCTTATTTTTTTCTGAATAGTCTTGATGGAATTCTTCTGCTTTATAGAAATCTTGTCTTGCTTCAACACTTGTTACAATTGGCTTATCAAACCTTCCTGAGTTATCAATTTCTCTGATGATTGTTCCAGCAATCATCTCTTCCTCATCGTTTGCATAATAAATCGTTGATGTATACTGTCCTCCTCGATCGTAGAATGACCCGCCATCGTCTGTAGGATCAATGTGCCGTAAAAGATGATACACAAGATCTGCATACTCCGTTTTGCTTGGGTCGTATACAATCTTCACGACCTCCTTATGACCGAAGTTATGTGCATCTTCATATCGAGGGTTATCGGTTGTTCCTCCCGAGTATCCCGAAATAACATCAATCACATCAGGAATATTCTCGAAGTCAGATTCAACACACCAGAAGCACCCTCCCGCCATGATTGCAGTTGAGTAATCCGCCTCGTTGTAATCTTTCTTGATATTCGTAAGTGTGTCTTTTTGTTCACTTTGGCTTTCTTTGAATTGTTGAGTCATAGGCTGTAGAAGAATGTATAAAGCGAGTAGTGCAATGATGAGAAAAATTATTTTCATATCTAAAGTATACTATGCTTTTATAAGAAGGAAACACACCTAAACGCGACCGAAGAAAGATTACCTATTCCTAGGTAATAGAGATACAAACCTCTTTTTAAATACAATGATTGCCTAGTCTCGACCTATAAAGATTCGTAGTACGTACCAGAACATAAGAGCAACTGAAGCAAACAAGTCAATCGCCGCTCCAACATACTGATCTTCTGGATAGTGCTTCCTGATGTTCGATGTGTCGTATAGGATTGCGGCACCAGCAAGAACGATCATTGCAATCGAGAATCCGATCCCAAGATTAAATCCAAAGATGATTGCTGCAAATATTGCCACAGCAGCCATAAGTCCAATCCAGATCAATAACGATCGCAAGAAAGAAAAATCTTTCTTTGAGATAAACACAAATGCCGTCAAGACAGCAAATCCTGCGAGCGTTACTCCTGCAGCCTGAGCAAGGATTGCAAATCCTTGCTCACCCTGAATGAGGAGAGTTGCAAGGAGAGGAGCAAAGATAACAGACTCGATGACCACATAGAGTGCCAAACCGAAGTACTGTGTTGAAAGCTTATTTCCTCCTGAGGCAAACATGCGTGCAAGCCAACCCACAAGGATGAACCCTCCCAGGATAATCCCCCAGTTGAATGTAAGCATTTTATTAATAATAGAAATTCCAAATTCAGTGGTGAACATAAGGTAAAGAACCCCGACAAACGCAACAATCGCACCAAAGAGGTGTCCGTAGACTTTTTTGATAAAGTTGTGTCGAGATGAACCTTGTGCCAAATCACCAGTTTGTTCTAGTTGCATACGTAAAAGTAGTTAATCCTCTTAGTAATTTCTAAGTCTTTCTGAATATTCGTGCTGCCTAATCTTTTCGTGAGCTTTTGCTTCAATTTGCCGGATACGTTCACGAGTGACCCCAAAGATCTTCCCTACTTCTTCGAGTGTGTGCTGAACACCATCTTTGAGTCCGTGACGAAGCTCAAGGATTTGTTGCTCTTTCTCAGTGAGAGTGGCTAAAACATCATGGACATGAGTATTCAAGATTTTGCTTGCAGCCTCTTGGTCAGGAGCAGGAACATTATCATCAGAAACAAAGTCAGCAAGAGTTGACTTAGAATCTTCGCTATCATCTCCAATGGTACTTTCGAGTGAAACAGTACTCTGATCGATCGCCTCAATATGATAGACCTTATCAACATCAAGTTCCATTTCGACTGCAATCTCCTCAGGAACAGGATCACGCCCTAGCGCTTGTGAAAGCCGCCTATGAATCTGCTTGTACTTTGCAATGGTCTCTACCATGTGTACAGGAACACGAATCGTTCGAGACTGATCAGCGAGTGCACGAGTGATCGCTTGGCGAATCCACCACGTTGCATAGGTAGAAAATTTATACCCTTTTGTCCAATCAAACTTATCAACAGCTTTGAAGAGACCAAGATTACCCTCCTGAATCAGATCAAGAAGCGTAAGGTCAGGACTTCGTCCGACATACTTCTTAGCAATCGAAACTACAAGACGAAGGTTAGCACGCGCAAGCATATTTTTAGCTTCCTCCTCCCCACCTTCGATTCGACGAGCAAGTTCTTTTTCTTCTTCAGCCTTGATGAGACTGTATTGTCCAATTTCTTTGAGATAAATCTGGATTGAATCGTAGTTCCCTCCAATCTTCCCAACATACTTATCAAGATCTTTAGCTGGATTTTCATCAAGATTCAAAAGCCCTCCTCCTTCTAGAATATCAATTGCCAATCCTTCGAGTGTCTGATATAGCTCATCCAAAAAAAGTACATCCTCCTCAATTGCGGGGAAGACCTGAAGAATTTCATCGTAGGTAACATACCCTCGATCTTTTCCTTTAGTAGTAAGTTTTTTTATCCCAAGCTCGCGCGCGTCTTTTTTCTTAGCTGGTTTTCTCTTGGGTGGAGCTTTGGTAGTAGTCTCTTTTTTCTTCGTAACAGGAGCTTTTGTTTTGGCTTCACTTTTTGCATTTTTTGCAGTGGCCGTTTTTTTAGGTTTTGTGTTTGGAATAGCTTTTTGGGCTACTTTTTTAGTTGTTGTTTTCTTTTTTGCTGCTTTCTTAGCTGGCATGTGCTCGACATTATACTACATATTTAGAAAGAGTCATCTGTTGACATGTCATTTTTGTGTTACAAAGAAATAACCTCACAATTGATACACAGAGACCCTGAATCTATTCCATCATCTTAACGATCTGGATAATCTGATCAAACATCTCTCTCGTCTCTGCTCCATAGATACCATCAGTTGTGAGTCCGGATGCACTCTGGAGGTCCATGAGGGCATCTCGCGTAAGTGATCCAA